>JAEEGG010001512.1_pt1 | contig 62936 bp, 67 predicted proteins | sample 9134161 | NCBI WGS metagenome assembly JAEEGG01 (sample SAMN16246543, study PRJNA631951) | gut metagenome | biome: gut microbiome; feature: rumen; material: CR-attached | host: Bos | place: Iran: Karaj | collected 2018-10
GTATTCATCCTTTGAAGAGTTCAGTATAGCGGTTGAGGAATATATAGATTACTATAATAACAAAAGAATCCAGGCAAAAACAAAATGGATGCCACCTGTACAATACAGGATAGCATCCATGTGTTAAGCCTAGTTCATAAATATGTGTCCAGGATTCTGGGTACATATCAATCTGAGATCCTTTTTGATCACGCTCCATTCACTTATCAGTTTTTCCAGGTTCCATGCGGCATTTGCAGGGCTTGTAGAGGGAAGACATACGGCTTTTATACCGGTATTCTTCTCTGTATATTTTATATAATATTTCTCGGCTGTCCTTCCGTTAACAAAGATATGCTTTATATCAGCACTCTTAAGTATGATGCTAAGATCATTTGGTATGACATTTTTAATGCTTGAATCCGACGAACCTGTTATGTCACAGGAATGGATCACATCCCAGATCGCCATATGATTTCTTAAAAGGAATGCTTTCTTTTCCTCTATGGTACCTGGTATGTCTTCATTGCAGACAGATGCCACAACCTTCCAGAATCTGTTCTGCTTATGCCCATAGAAAAAGCCCTCCTCCCGTGATCTCACGGAAGGAAAGCTGCCAAGTATCAGTATCTTTGAATTATTATCATATACCGGTTTTATAGGATGAACTACCATATATCTAATCCATCAGTCTCTTGATCTGTGTTTTTGCTGCCTCAAGCTGGTTGTCGGTCTTGTCCTTTTTATATGCATCGGCATCAAACTCAACCTCAATATCAGGTTCAATACCGATCTCATGAATGTAATGGCCCTTAGGAGTATAGTATCTGCTTATCGTCATCTTTACTGCGGTACCGTCCTTAAGAGATATGATCTGCTGAACAATGCCCTTGCCGTAGGTTGTCGTGCCCATTACTGTTCCCAGTCTGTAGTCCTTGATAGCACCTGTAAGTATCTCTGATGCACTTGCAGTATAGCCGTTTACCAGAACAACGAGCGGCTTGTCAAACTCACGCTCACCGTCACATGTATATTCGTCTCTGTTTCCGTATTTATCCTCGGTATATACAATGAGCCCCTTGGGAAGCATCTGCTGAGCTATATCTATGCATGTATCCAGATTTCCTCCGCCGTTTGATCTAAGATCCAGTATAAGACCTTTCATGTTCTGTCCCTTTAAGACAGCCATTGCCTCGGTAAACTGATCCGTGGTAACATCATCAAACTCCGTTATCTGTATATAGCCTATGTTGTCTTCGAGCATCTCATAATCAACTGTGGGAGATTCAACTCTTCTCCGCTCGACTGTGATCTCAACAACCTCTCCGTCACGGATGAGTGAAAGATCCACAGTAGTATGCTCTTCGCCCCTTATCATCGAAACGACCTCGGAAACAGTCATTCCGGTTGTATCTGTCCCGTCTACCTTGTAGATGATATCACCTTCCTGAAGTCCTGCCTCTTCTGCGGGAGTTCCCGAGATGATACCTGATATCACGGACAGATTAAGCTCATTATCAAGCGATACGTAAGCACCTATACCGTAGTATATTCCTTCGTTGCTCTCCATCGCTTCCTTAAGATCCTCGGCTGAATAATACTCTGAGTACGGATCGCCTAAAGAAGCGAGCATGCCTCTGTATATACCGTCTCTGAGTTCCTCGGAATCCACATCCATGTAGTAGTTTTTCTTTATGAGACGCTCTATCATCGTCATCTTGGCTGTAGTAGCCGATGTGACTACAGATGCGTTAGACTCTGATTTCTTTCCTGTTCCAAGCTGTGCTTCTTCACTGTAGCTGTACTGTTTTCTGAATCCAAGATATGCCACTACGGATACAATGCATGCTGCCAGCACAACGCCTACAACTCCGACAAGAAATCCAAGCCAGAATTTTTTTCTTTCCCTTTTCTTTTGAGCTTTATCTTCTGTCTGAGGCACACTTACTTCTGCCTCATTGTTTTCTCTGATCTCTTCGCTCATTTTTAACTCCGTTTCGATTAATTTATCATTTGCCCAGATATTTCCACGGGCTTACGTAATCACCGCTCTGTCTTACACTGAAGTGCAGATGGTTTCCTGTAGATCTTCCGGTAGAACCTACCGCAGCTATCTTCTCACCTCTTACAACCTTGTCTCCGGTCGATACATACAAAGCTGAAGCATGCATGTAAATCGTATAAAGATCATCACCGTGATTGACCATGACATAATTACCCATGGTTGAAGAATACGATGCTGCAACAACCTCTCCGTCATATGCACAGATAATCGGAGAACCTGCCGGTGCGGCAAGATCGACACCGTTATGGAACTGCTGTACTCCGAGGATCGGATGAGTTCTCCATCCGTAGTCATCGGATACTCTTGTATATTTCGGTGCAGGCCATGCAAACATACCGCCGTCGTAAGTGATGACATTTCCGCTCTCTTCAAGAAGCTTCTTTTTCTGTTCCGTTACGGCAGCTTCAAGAGCTGAGATGATCGCGTTCTGTTCGGCAAGATCCGCTTCATACTCTTTTATAGCCTGTTCCTTGTTTGATATGTCGTATTCCTTGGCATCAATCTCATGCTTCTTGTTGTCAATCAGCTTTTCAAGATTTGCCTCTTCCTCTTCGACCTGGGCCTTGGCTTCATCAAGTGTCTGCTTTTCCGACTCAAGGGACAGCTTGCAGGCTTCGACATATTCACAGTTTGCTATATATTCCTCAAGCTTTTTCTTGTCATATGATGAAAGCTGTTCGATATAGTCAGCCTTGTTGACCATATCTCCGAAATTCTTTGCCTTGAATAAGAGCTCAAGATAGTATGAGTCTCCCTTCTCGTACATGAACTTGATACGTGCCTTCATGGCATTGTACTGATCAAGCTGGATGCGCTCAGCCTCCTCAAGATCCGCCTCGGCCTGAGCGATCTCCTCCTCTTTGTTTGTTATCAGATCAGTCAGTTCATTTATCTTGTTCTGGATCTCTTCCATGTCACCGTCAAGCTTTGTGACATAGTTGGAAAGATCAGTCTTTTCCTTTTCAAGGTCATCCACCATCTTCTGGATGTCCGTTATATTGCTTTTGATCTTTTTCCTGTCGTCTTCAGCCTTCTTTATCTGATCCTGCTTCTCCTTGATACTGTCCTCGAGCTCCTGTATCTTGTTTGCTCTGTTGGTATCCTCGTAGTCGTGTTCAGAATCCTCTTTTTCTACCTTCTCCTTCTCGACATCGTCGCTTTCGCTAGCATAGCTACTCACAGCCGGGAAAACAGCCGAAACAGACAATGCCACCATTAGTAAAATGGCGGCCAGTCTCTTTTTTACCATGTACAGTTATACCTTCAAATGCTTCCTTACTGTTACTATACTTCCCAACAGACCAATGCCGGCACCGATTCCGAGTGATATCGGTATCAGAGTCTTGTTGATCGTCTGGATGGGAAGGAATCTCAAGATGCTGTTTAGCACGTTAAACCTTTCGGTCACTATTGCAAGCAGCTTGTCGTAACCGATATTTATTATTCCGAGCGGTATGGCCGCTCCGATAAGACCTATGATAAGACATTCCACAACGAACGGAGCTCTTACAAAGAAGTCTGTTGCTCCGACATATTTCATGATTCCTATCTCTTCTTTTCTTATCGAGATACCTATCATAACCGTATTGCTTATAAGGAAGATAGAAACCGCGAGCAGTATGCCTATGATACCGATTGAAACATAGCTTATCATGTTGTTGGCACCGCTTAATGCATCGGCGGTAACCTGAGAGTAATTGACTTCTCTGACACCTACAACAGTCTTAAGATATGAGACCAGGTTATCCTGCTGCGAGATATCCTTAAGATATATCTGATAGTTTGCACTTCCGGCAAGAGGATTTTCAGTGAATCCTTCTGCATACTCGCCAAGATACTCGACCTTGAACTCCTCCCAGGCCTGGTCTGCAGATACAAATACTATCTTGCTGACCTCGGGACGAGCGCTTATCAGATCTCCGATCTCTTTCATGCGTGCATCATCTGCACACACGTCCTCATCAAAGAATACCGTTACCGCAACTCCCTCTTCGGCAGTCTTAACGATATTCTGGAAATTTGCGATCATGGCATAGAAAACGCCAAACAAAAGCAGACACGAAGAAATGGTTGCAATGGAAGCCAGTGAGAATACTGCATTGCGGAATATATTCTTTATACCCTGCTTGATCGTATAGAAAAATGAACTAATCCTCATCTATATATCCACCCTTCTCCTCGTCGTTTAATATAACACCCTTCTTCATGGTTATTACACGCTTCTGCATCTCGTTTACGATCTCTCTGTTATGCGTAACGACTATGACAGTCGTACCGCGCTTGTTGATCTGTTCAAGAAGCTTCATTATCTCCCATGAATTCTTGGGGTCCAAGTTACCCGTAGGCTCATCGCACAGCAGGATCGGCGGCTTGTTAATAAGAGCTCTCGCCATTGCTACTCTCTGCTGTTCTCCTCCGGAAAGCTGCATCGGCTTAGCCTTGTATTTGCTGGCAAGACCGACGATAGAAAGTATCGCGGGAACATTTCTCTTTATGAGCCTGTTGGGTGTCTGCACTATCCTCTGTGCAAATGCCACGTTCTCATATACATTCCAGTTCTTTATGAGTCTGAAATCCTGGAATACAACTCCCAGATTTCTTCTATATTTTGGAACCTGTCTTCTGCGAAGCTTTGACAGATTCACACCGTTTACATATATCTCACCGTCTGTGGGAACTAACTCTCTTAACAAAAGCTTGATGAGCGTAGATTTACCGGATCCGCTGTCACCGACGATAAATACGAATTCACCCTTCTTTACTTTCAGGCTGACTCCGTTTAACGCGGGCGAACCGCTCTGATATGTCTTTGTGACATTATCAAATACGATCAGTTCGTCTTCCGGTATTACTTTTCCCTTTTTCTTCTTTCCTAAAGCCACTCTGATTCTCCTTTAATCCCTGTGTCCTAGTATTCCAAAGACTCCATATAGTTCATGTATTTAACGACCATGAGAGCGATCTTGAACGTGATCGCATCCTCAAACACTCTCAGATCAAGACCTGTAGTCTTCTGAAGCTTGTCAAGTCTGTATACGAGAGTATTTCTGTGAATGAACAGCTGACGTGAAGTCTCTGATACATTCAGACTGTTCTCGAAAAACTTCGTAATGGTCGTAAGCGTCTCCTCATCGAAATCATCAGGGCTCTTGCCGTCAAAGATCTCCTTGATAAAGAGTTTGCAAAGAGGTATCGGAAGCTGATATATGAGTCTTCCTATACCAAGCTCGCTGTATGCCATAACATCTCTGTCATCGAAGAATATCTTTCCTACATCAAGCGCCATCTTGGCTTCCTTGTATGAACGGCTGACCTCTTTGATCTCGCGAACGATCGTACCGTAGGCAACCCTTATATCCCTGACGCTCTCTTTTGAAAGCTGATTCTTGTATGTTGCGCAGACCTTGTCTATATCCTCGTTTGTCGCATTATCATCAAGTTCCTTTACAACAATGACACTGTTTTCGTCAACAGCCGTGATGAAGTCCTTGTTGTTTGAGCCAAAATGCGTTCTCATAAGCTCGAGTACATTGTTCTCCTTGCCTGTATTCGCCTCGATGATGATCGCAACCCTGCTCTTGTCAGACTGAATATGCAGTTTCTTTGCACGGCTGAAAATATCCACAAGAAGAAGGTTATCGAGCAGAAGGTTCTTGATAAAGTTGTCCTTGTCGAATCTTTCCTTGTATGCAACAAGAAGATTCTGTATCTGGAAAGCAACCATCTTGCCGAGAGTATATACATCTTCCGTTGTGCCCTGAGCCACAAGGATGTATTCTAGCTGCTGCTCATCGTATATCTTGAAAAACTGGCAGCCGGCTATCTCCTGTGAATCGGCACTCGACCTGACAAACTCAACAGCCTGTGCACTGTATTTCTCCATCTCCTGATTGGTAAATGCGTAAGCTTTTCCTTCCACGTCCAGAACACACAGTTCGATCCTGGCAATGTTCTTCAGTCCTTCTATGGTACTTTGTAATACCTGATTGGATATCATACTTCCTCCGCTTCCTGAACCTTAAAAATCGTTATTTTCTACAAAAGTCACTACCTGATAATAGATATTTTCACAATACCTTTTCCTATAATAAAGCATTTATACAAAAAAATCCATAGGAAATAATGGTTTTTTATGGTAATATTTCACAAAAACTTCCTATTTTGAGTTTGCCTCTCGCTTTTTGGTCACCTGAATACGATAATAACATTAAGGAGGTGTTGATATGACTATAAGCAATATAGGCACAGCGGCTATGGCCGTAACAGGCAGCGACTCCTTATCTAAAGTTGATATTGCCATGCTCAGTAAAGCTTTGGATACAAACGAAGCGGCAGGCAACGGACTACTAAAAATGATCGATGCTGCAGCAATGGAGCGTTCGGTCAACCCATCGGTTGGTTCCAACTTTGATATGGTAGTCTAACTTTACACTCGGGTCTCAAAAAGGCCCATCACATAAAAAGGGGTGTCGTATGACACCCTTTTTTATTGTTCACATCAGTCTGTTAACCACTTCAGTGAGAACCATATATGCAAACAGCAGTACCAGTGATACGACTAGCGGAGCCGTCACTATCCTGACCCTGTCCTTATAATTTCCATTATTGAATCCTTCGAACAGATCCTTTAATCTCTCATGTCTGCCTTCAAGCTTCGCAGCCACATATATAAGGCAGATGCCTATGACTATCGCAAATACTGCGATTATCGCGTACAACGGGATATCAGCCATGATCTCGTCTCTGTTTATCGTCATGTCATCATATATCCCGGGATAGAAATGATCCGCCACAAACATCAGTATGACGCTCTCTGCATTGAAAAGACTGTGACAGATAAATGACGACCATACAGAACCGGTAGCCTCATATATGAAGGCAAAAGCTATACCTATTACAAATGCATATGCGGCCTGATTGAAATTCATATGCATGAATGCAAACATCAGCGCCGACATGAACACAGCCGAAAGCCTCGCGCCGTCAAATCTGTATCCGTTATATACAAATCCCCTGAAACAGAATTCCTCGACAAAAGGAGCTATTATCGCAATGGCTATGAGTGCCGTATACCAGTCGTTATCAAGCATCGTGCCGCTTGTTTCAAGCACGGTATTATCCACCCACAGCATGGATATCGCATTTGCCAGAGTACCGATAGGCATTACGGCTATCGCATAGAGGATCACTATACCGGTAGTCGAAGGCCTCATCAGCTTAAAACCCACTCTCTCCTTTATGCTGTATTCCTTTCTTCCCAGAAACAGAAAGATGATCGGGGGGATCAGAATGGTGGATTCAGCTACAAGAGTACTGACCATTGAATCATCAAGATCCACATATCTGTCCCACAGACCGATAGTAAGGATAAGAATGATCTCCAATATTAAAAATGTAAGATATCCCAGATTTACTCTTTTGTGTTCCATTCCTGCTTCTTGATGATGTTTGTTTGTGTTATCTCTATCTTTCCTGCCTTGAGCAGATTGCCCACGGCACGCTTAAACTCGTTTTTACTCATGTTCATGGTTTCAGATATGAGCTGCGGAGAGGCCTTGTCCGTAAAAGGTATCACCCCGTCATGCTCATCCAGATATCTCATGAGCCTGTCAGCGTCTATGCTCATCTGAATATAGGCTTTTTCCCTGACACTTAAATCGATCTTTCCGTCACTCTTTATGGCAGTTATCCTTGCCCTGATCTCTTCTCCCACACTTATATCGTTTGGCATATCTCTTTTGGGTATGAGAGCTGAATATCTGTTTTCGACTGCTACAAACGCTCCGAAGTTTTTACTGATCTCATAGACTGTTCCCGTCACCTGATCATCCTTCTTGAAGTGCTTTCCCGTTTCAAGGTAAGGATAAACCTTCATCGTTGCACACAGTCTGTCGCTCTTGTCTATATAAAGACTGACAAGTACCTTATCAGATTTTTTTACAGGTTTGGTCTGTTCCTTAAACGGCAGTAAAAGATCCTTCTCAAGCCCCCAGTCAAGAAACGCCCCTATCTTTGAGACTTCCTTTACTTCAAGAACGGCTACCTTGCCTTTTTCTATCTTTGGCTGTGATGTGGTAGCTATGATCCTGTCCTTGGAATCTCTGTACAAAAAGACTTCTATGCTATCTCCGATACGTGAGTTTTCAGGCACCTGCTTTATCGGCAGCAAAACCTTTTCATCTTCTATGTCACTGACAAGATATACACCGAATTCCTTTTTTTCCTTTATCTTAAGTGTTTGTCTTTCACCCAGTTTTAACATTATTTACCTCAAATTCTAATCGGCAAGCTTAGCAAATTCAGCGACTGAAAATGCACTCTTATCCTCATCGTAAAGCGCTACTACGCACCTGTTATCCTTCTTATAGACCACAGGGTAGATGGTATCTCCAAGATGCGCCTGTTTTCTGTAATCGATCCTTAATGAATCTATACTCTGATCATCCCCCGCAGCCGACATGGCAAGCTTTACATACTGACCGTTGTTTACATGATGATTGCTGTCAAGATGATGAATCTGAATATGTATGGGATCCTTCTCAAGTCTCAGGACATCATCACCCTCGGGTATAAGTACCTTTCTCGGGTTGTAGGTCATGTCAAGTTTATCTTCAAGCTCGTATGCCTGTGAAATGAACTGGGGTGCCCTCGATGGTCTTGAAGTCTGTGTATCCACCAGAGTCCACATCGAATTGGCTTTAACTATATACTCTCCGTTTTCATCCTTCATATAGAAATTTCTGAATCCGAAGCATCCCTTGAAGGCATACGGATAGGTTCCCACAGTAACGTAATCGCAAAGCTTTGGTAGCCTGTATATATTCAATTCCCAGTAATTGATGACCCATACGAGATTTTTCTCAGTAAGTACATCAAATCCCACTCCGAGATCCTCGGACTGAAAGGTCGAACAGTCCTGAAAGGCATCTATCAGAGCCGTCACCGTTAAAGTCTTGTTTATGTCACAATCGGAAAACCCGATGCGTATCTTATACTCGTACATATTTCCCCCTGAAACTTTTTTGTATTATAACACAGGTCATGATATTGCAAAAGCGCACCCGACGATGAGAGTCATCGTTATTATCGATAAAAGAGTCGATACCGCAACGGTCTCTGCTGACAGTTCGCTGTTGCCTCCAAACTTTATCGTAAACATGGTTGAGCTGGCAGCAACCGGAGCTGATGCCGATACCGCACAGGCAACAAGCAAATTGCCCCTGATCCCTAATGCATACATGATCCCCAGAATGATGGACGGACATACAAGAAGCCTTAAGAGCATCATTATATATTCGTTTTTGTCACGCATCGCTGTTTTCAGATCAAGTCTTGAAACATTATAGCCTATGACAAGCATTGGTACGGGCGTATTAAGAGCTGCGAGATACTCAACCGGTACGGCTACGATATTGGGAAGCTTGAATGATGTAAAAAAGAATATCAGTCCAACAACTACAGGAATGACGCCGGGATTAATTAGTATCTTTTTTACCGAAAGACCGCCTCCCTTCGTATCCATGAGCACAAGGCCGTATGACCATAAAAAGAGATTGAATACCGCTACATACGATGCTCCGTAAAAGACTCCTTCGCTTCCGAGCAGTGCATCAAGAAGCGGAAGCGACATGAATCCGCAGTTTGAAAATATGACGCCGAATCTGTAAAGCCTTTTCTTGTCATCATCCTTATCATGTATAAAGAGCTTTCCTAAGATGATACATATCACATGCGAAAGAACCGCTGCCGCAAAAGCGATCAGAAATCCCTTTAAGAGCTCCGGTTCGAAATCTCTCTGAAATGCATGGATTATTACACAGGGAGTCACGATATAGAGCATTATCTCCGTGATCGTTGATACTCCTCCCTTTTGAATGATCCCTGCCTTTGTACCGACAAATCCTATCCCTATGAGAATAAACAGTATAAGCACCTGTGTTCCCACAACACTAAAACTCTGAAGCATATAAAACTCCTCTTAAGACTCTTAAAAAGCGGCTTATAAAAGCCGCTGTCAATAAGCTGTCTATTTAAGTCCTTCTAACATCTTGATCATGTCAGCAAAGGATCCTCTTTCTCCTTCCCAGGGATGATCCTTGCATTCTATCATTGTATCTTCTACAAGATATGCATCGATCTCTGCCATCTTTGCACACAGCATATCTTCCTTTTCATCGTTGCCTATCATGAGACATTCTTCTTTCGCAAGTCCCATCTTTTTAAGCACCGCTTCAAAGTATTTCGGATTCGGCTTGCAGTAGGATTCTTCCTCATAACAGGTTACAAGATCAAAGTCTTCCTTCTTAAGTTCTATCCATCCAAGCCTTGTTATCTGGCCTGCCATCGGAAATATCGGGTTGGTTGCAAGGATAACAAGATCTGCTTTTTTACGAGCTATCTCAACTGCCTTAACTGCAAGCGGATTATTCTTTGTGAAGCGCTTGCTGTCTTTAAATTCATTGGAATAAAAGTCAAGACACCTTTTATCAATTTCATCGATATCACAGTCTATAACACTGCCAAACGTATCCCAGAATGCATCACGGTTTTTCTTTGTACCGTCATTTTTCATCATGGAATATGTTCCCTTCCATATGGCATCGACAAAAGACTGTACAGGTATATCAGTCATATTTACTTTCTTGTAAAGTTCTTTAAAATATCCGCTCGTGAACTCTTCCATATCCATTGGAAGAAGTGTTCCGTCCAAATCGAACATTATTGCTCTGTAATGTTTTTTTAACATAGATCAGACCTTTCTGAGAAGTAATTCTACCACAAAACCATTATCATTGTAATACTCCATTCCACCGCCCTGCTTTTCCATATATGTCTTAGCCAGATACATGCCAAGGCCAAAGCCTGTCTGTGTTGCGCTATTTCCTCCTCTGTAGTATTTCTCGGCTATGAGAGGAAGATCATCCTTGTCGACTCCGGGACCGCTGTCACGTATGATGATCTTTATAAAGCATGAAAGCGAACCGTCAACCATCAGTATATCCTCAGTCTGCGAGAAACTGACTTTTATATCCGTACCGGCATACTTGTTGGAATTGCCCACTATGTTGTCTATGACCTGCTCCATACGCCTTCTGTCCATATATACAAGACACGGGTGGATATGGTTTTCGAGTATGATGTTTCCGTAATCCGAAAGATTCTTCAAAAAATCCTCTATCAATGTCGAATTCTCTTCATGCGGTTCAACATCGATCTTTTCAAGTTCCTCCAGATTTGCATGCATGACATCACTCATAAGAAGACTTATAGTATCGGCCTTGCCCGATACTGATCTGACCTTATCTATAAGATCACTGTACTCATTTAAAGCCTCAGTATCATCCTTACCTGAGATCTCCTCAAGCTTTCTTGAAAGCTTTAGCTCTATCACTTCACATGTAGCCTTTATCACGGCAAGCGGCGTCTTGATATCATGACTTAAGCCCTGAATGAGCTCCTTTCTTGCGATCTCAGCCTGTCTTTCCCTGTTGATCGATGATCTGATCTGCTCTCTCATTATATCAAAGCCTTCGACAAAGCTTCCAAACATAGTGTTCTTCCTGATCGGCAGAGACTTATCCAGCTCCCCTTTTGCTATATCTGTTGCGAATCCTTTGAGTTCATCGATAGGTCTTAAGAATACGACATACATATACAATAACAACAAATAGCCGCATGCTAGCACTGCTGTCCACAGCACCATCGCGGCTCTGAAAAATACTTCACTCGTTCTGTTAAAATTTCCCTTGATATCGTTCCATCCGACCTTGCCGATATACTCGCCGTTAACCTTTACATCGAGTATTATGGCACCATCCGCATACAGCGAAGCCAGTTTCGGATCATTGATATCCTTTGACATCGTAAGAACGCAGTCGTATTTGTCTTCTATATCTGTTTCTGAAAGGCCTGCTTCAATGTCAGCCTGCACCTGGTATAACAGATCGTTGTAATAAACTATATCTCTTTTTTCGTATGTCGTCTTCTTGCCGATACTGAAAAACATGAGCAGTCCGACGATCATGAAGATCGTAAAAGAGAAAAACAGCTGTCTTAATCTTTTCATGTTAATTCCAGTATATACCCGGTTCCCCAGATTGTCTTGATATATCTGGGCTTGTTGGGATCTTCTTCTATCTTCTCCCTGAGCTTCCTGATGTGGACATTAAGCGTACTGTCGCTGAAAAACGTATCTCCCCATACCTCGTCAAAAAGCACCTCTTTCTTCACTATAGTATCATGATGTGCATACAGGCAGTTTAAGAGAGCATATTCCTTTGCCTTTAAAGATATCCTGTTTCCCTTTATCACTACAGACATGGTCGATACATCCATCATAAAATCCGACTGATCATTTTTTGATCCGGTTTCTTTTGATCTTGAAAACGTCTCCATATCCTCAGCCTTTTTTACCTGCACTGCTCTCTTTAAATTGACTTTTACCTTGGCGAGCAATACCGAAAGACTGTAAGGCTTTTTTATGTAGTCGTCTCCGCCTATCGAAAGAGCGATAAGAACATCATCATCACTCTGTCTTGCACTTATAAAGAGGATAGGCAGCTGCATATCCTCTCTAAGCTTCTTGCAGACATCAAATCCGGATCCATCGCCCAGATTTATATCGAGCAGCACCAGATCGGCAGTGTTCTCTTCAAAGAATCTAAAACATGCCTCACCGCTTTCCACATACTGAGTAGAAACATCAAACATGCAGAAATACTCTGTTGTCATCTTCGCTAATTCAGTTTCATCATCGACTATCAAACAGTTATAATGCATAGTTCAATCTCCACAACAAGGATTATACCATAAATACCTGTCCTTTCAGTAGTCAATTCTCTTACTCTTCCGTTATCATCTTGACCGGCTCAAGAGTCTTGATGCGACGTCCCATAAGTCCTGAAGTTAAAAGCGCAACCCCGATTATTATAATGGCCGCCAGTATATAGGATACGGTCTTGACCGTGAATTTAACCTTTTTAAATCCGAATATGGCCATTGACGATACCATAAGACTTGTTCCGGCATACGGAGATATGATAAGTCCTATGATAACGCCGATAAGGATCGCCGGCATATTTGACATCATCACCTGTCCGATAAGCTGTCTTGATGTAAATCCCAGCGCCTTGCTCACGCCCATGTTTCGCCATTGCTTGTTGATATTGGTTCGAACGATGAGTGATTCTACAAATGCTACGATAAGAATAGTCAGTCCCGCTATCAGAAAAGCGAAAGCCTTCATACCGATAGTGATCATGCCGACCGTCTGATGTGCAGCCTCATTTACATCTACAGCTTCGACATCGGGATAAATATCTTTTAATTCCCTTTCAAAATCCGCATATGTCACTCCCGGCTTAAGATTTACGCAAACATCGATACTGTCCGGGATCTTTGAAAGCCTGCTCATGCCTTCAAGAGTCATATATCCCATAAGTCCCAAATTGTTAAAAGTCTGATTTATACCGCAGACAATGAACGATTCCTCGACACTGTCCGTCTTGACTGTAACCGTATCGCCCACATTGACATTAAGCTTATTGGCTGCATTGGCTGCGAACATGACCTCATTTGGATTTTTCGGCCATCTTCCCTCTATCACATATCCGCCTTTTATGGTAGATGTATCGGAGATTCCTCTCGTTGTAACGGACTGATCGAACTTCTTGTTGGTAAACTTATAGCTCATCCACAATTCCGTGCGGACATTCTTGACACTGCTCATCCCTCTTATCGTCTCAGCCATAGCTTCACTTCCGCCCAATTCGGCATCACTCATATCAATACCTGACAGTTCGATACATCCCTCATCCGTTCCGTATGTATCCGCCATGCCAAAGCCTATGACGGTCGCTATCGCAAGGATCATCATAATGAATATGACTCCTATCTGGCTTCTGAATCTCCCGAACGTCTCCTTTAAAGAAAGAGTCACGGCTATCGGGAAGGATGTCTTGTCAAAAGCAAAGAGGTTCTTTTTATAGTTGTGCGTATTTACTCCGCCTCTGAGTGCATCAAGAACGCTTACTTTGCTGTACTGTCTTCCGAGAGTAAGAGTAAGCAGACCGATGACAATACTCATACCTATTATCACAAAAAATGCGGCTGATATGTTTATCGGCTGATTCCATGGAAGTCCCAGTGTCACGAGCATGATAATGCTCACCTTTCCTATCGTTGCTGCTCCTATGAGCACGCCGATTACTGCTCCTGTTCCCGCTATCATCATAAGCTGACATAAGAGTATGATGACAAGTTCACGTACAGTGTATCCCGATGCCTCCATGATCGCTGTGTTCTTCATGTTTGTCATGATGAAGTTCTTGACGCTGAAATCGATTATGACAACAGCAACTATGAACATTATGATCGCGAAGAGAAAAACAAGAGCCACGAACATGAGCGGAAGTATCATCGAACCGGTCTTCATCATTCCCGAGTCAAAGAAATTGATGCTCAGTTCGCCTTCCGGATTATCCTTCATATAACCGTCATACCAGTTGAGCAATTCGTTGCCCAGGTTATCACTTAACTTCTCGGCATTTATATTCTTCTTTTTTGCAGTATCGGTAAGCTGAGTCTTGATGAATCTCCACTCGCTTGCACCTGTCGGATTCTCAAAAATGATATCTTCAAAAACATCTCCTGAAACATATGCTTTATACATTCCGATGTTCATCGGTCCCGAAAAAAGATTATCCTCATTAAAGTCCACGACCTTAAGATCATAGACATTCTCTTCTATCTTTATCTGGATAATATCGCCCTTGCTGAACGAAGTCATTAACGAAGCCGGAAGGACTATCTCGTTGCCGCCGTATCCTGATGCATCAATGCTCATGCTCTGTATCTTGTTCTCATCCTCGTAGCAGCACATGATAAAAGCATACTCAACCCAGGTCTTGTCGCCCTTGTGTCTGTACTTGGAACTGCACCTTACAGTTCTTTCTGTCTCGCAGTTTTTTAGATAGACATTACCCTTTATGATCTCTTCGACCTTGGCTACTGCTGCGTCATTCTTGTTTAGCATAAAGAAGATATCAGCTCCGTTTATCTTCTCCTTGCAGGTATCTACCACTTTACCTGCTCCTGTCATGAATGACAGACTTATGAATATGAAAAGCGAAGCTATAGCAGCCAATACGAAGAAGGTGATCATGTCACTCTTCTGCTTTTTGATGTTATTCTTCGCAATAAAGAAATATCTGTACACGACTGTATCCTTTCTACCATCCCATATCCTGCAAAAATGCCTTAAGACGAGAGTGACGATCTTTTGCCTCGGCAAGATTAGGATTGCTCTCATCCTTATAATCTCCCACATAAGCTCCAAGATCTATCTCATCAGATATGACACCGTCAGCAAGATAGATTATCCTGTTGCCGCGTTCTGCTGCCTTGATGGTATGAGTGACCATTACAATGCTCTGTCCCTCATTATTTAAGTCTGACATGATATTTAACACGTTTTCCGTATTCTGAGAGTTTAAAGCACCGGTAGGCTCATCCGCAAACAGTACCTCAGGACTGTTGATCACGCCTCTAACCACAGCGATCCTTTGCTGCTGTCCGCCGGATAACTGAGTAGGGAATTTCCTGTAATCCTGTTCTTCTATCTCTACATTATGAAGAAGTCTCTTTGCTTTCTCCGCAAGCGATTTTCTGTCTGTTGACTTTAAAAGGCCGCATACCATGACATTATCGAGTGCACTCATGCTGTCATTTAGGTAGTTTTGCTGAAAGACAAATCCAACATGATCTCGCCTAAACATCGCCAGCTTGTCATTGTTAAATGTAGATATCTCGGTCTCCTCGATTTCCTTATTTTCACCGTTTAACTTATCTGTATAGTAAGTAATAGTTCCCATACTGGGTCTGTCCATTCCTGAAAGAGCATACAGAAGCGTGCTCTTGCCGGAACCCGAGTTTCCCATTATAACGGTGAAGTCACCTTTATATATAGACAGATTTAAGTTTTTCAGTACATGCTGCTGGACAGACCCGTTAGAAAAGGTCTTGGATAGATCCTTTGCAGTTAATATCTTCCTCTTATCTGATTCCATTCTCATTGTCCCCGATCCATTAATCAATCTTTATGCTCATTCCGTCAGTGATCTCGGCTGTATCATTCCATACAACAACATCGCCGGGATTTATTCCAGATACGATCTGAACCATATCATCGTTTCTGACACCTGTTTCTACTGCGGTCTTTACAGCTTTTCCGTCTGACGCAACAAATACGAAGGTTCCTTCTTCATCTTCCCAGAGTGCAAGAGTGGGGACTCTCAAAACCTCTGCAAGATCTGCAGTGTTTACCTTGGCCTTTGCTTCTATTCCGAGGATGATATCGCTGTCAGGCTCATCAAGCTTAACCTCGACACCTATTCCGGTATTCTGACCGGAATCCTTGGTCATCCTCTCTATTCTTGAGATCTTGCCTGTGTAGTCCTTGTTTTTTATTGCAACTGTAGCGCTCTGACCTTCCTCGATATTTATAATATCATATTTGTTTACGTTTAACTTAACTACAACATCATCAACGGATTTGAGAGTTACGAGCTTTGTACCTCTTGCAACGTCACTGCCTTCAACTACACCGATCTCTGTAACTACTCCGTCAAATTCAGCCTTGATTCCTTCTGAAGCTGCCTTATAGTTTTCGATCCTGTCATTTGATGCAAGCTCGTTTGCTGCCTTGATCGCTTCAAGTTCTTCCTTGGCTCCGCTTGTCATCAGACTCATCTGCGTGGTTGCCTTCTGGCTTGTCATCTCTGCCTTGTACTCCTTGCATGCGGCAAGCTGTACGTTGAGTCTGTTCAGTTCTTCCTGCATCTGTACTATATCAGAAGAATACTGCTGCTGGTATGCATTGCTCTGAACAAGTTTCTGAAGGTTCTCATATTCTTCAGAATCAGGTTCGTCCGCCCAATCGATAAGAGATATCTGAAGCTTTGCACCTTCATCTGCGAGTGCTGCTCTTCTTTCTAAAAGATCCTTCTCAGTCTGAGTTATTGCTGCCTGAGTATCTGCTATCTGCTGGTCGAGAACTCCCAGGTTTCTCTTTGCCTCTCCGTAAAGACCTGCTGTTCTGTTTCCTGTCTGGATCGAATTGTTATAGCTTCCTAGATCTGCCTGTGCACCAAGCTGAGCAATGGCTGTAAGTCTTTCGATCTCTGCCTCATCATAGCTTACTATGACGTCGCCCTTCTTTACGAAGTCTCCTTCCTTAACATGAACGGTTCCTATGATACCGTCAACTTTTGAGTAGTATGTCTTGCAAGTATTTGTCTCAACGTTTCCGTTCAACTCCAGTACACTGCTGAGCGCCCCCGTGTCAGCTGTGTAAGAATTGACTGTCATTGCCGCGTTGGCACTTATCGATATAGCACCGATCGCGATAATAGCTGCAAGTACTGCTCCGGTTACCGTCATCTTCTTTTTGTTCTTTAAGAATTCCATCATTTTTTATTTCCCTCTTTCACAAAATAAATAACTTCCGTTTATCTGTTGCTGATACTAATGTAACGCAAAGATATACGGAAGTCTTAATCTGTATCTTGTGTAATTCTTAAATGATTCTTAATTAGCAAAGCGCCGGTATGAATTTCGCAAACATATAAAGTCCGTCAGGTCCGGCCGTGACCTCATGTTCTATTCCTGCAGGTATGATCGATATCACTCCCTGTCTGTATTCAAGTCTTGTGTTGTCATTTACGCAAAATCCGTCCCCCGCTATTACTTCATGTGTCTCAAGCTGAGTCTCATGAATATGATTTCCTATTCTCTTTCCCGGTGCTACCCTTACAAGATGATAGCTGAATTCCCCATTAGTTTCACTTCCAGGAAGGATATGCTTAAGTTCAACTCCCTCAAATACAGGATGCTTTGACCACCCGATCTTATCAAAATCCATGGTCTTTCCCACAACCGTCATCTTACCGCGATCAAATGCTTCAAAAACTTCGTTTCTCATAGAATGATCCTCTCTTTCTTTATTTATATGATCATTCTATTTCATATTCATTTTTCTTCATTGGATAAAATTGCGGACTTGATGTACTGGTCCGGTGATATGCCGAGCTGTTTTTTGAATACCCTGCATAAATGACTCTGATCGCAGAATCCCACAGCTGCAGCGACATCCGCAACTTTCATCCCATCCAAAAGAAGCTCCTTTGCTTTTCTTATCCTGCACTGAAGCTGAAACTTATGCGGTGTCAGACCGTTTTCAGAAGCAAACTTCCTTATCATGTGATATGAGCTGATATGGACCTGCTCAGACATATCCGCGATGCTTAACTCCATCTGAGGGTTGCCAACGATCTTTTCCTTGATGATATCAAGTTCCTTCTTATTTATATCCTCTTTGGGGATGCAGATGCTTATCATGGAATAGCATTTCGATATCGGATATATGGAGTGCGGTACGTTTAATGCTATGGAAAAATATTCATCCTCATGACAGACATATTCCTTATCACCTATCTTTACCCCTACCTCTCCCTTGGTAACTATGCCAAGTACGCAGTGGCCGATATGAGTATGCTCAGGATATGAAATATCAACATCCTCATAGCTTACTGTTTCTATTCCTGTTGATCTGTCTATTATATATTTGAGTCTGTTCACGATTATTCAACAACCCATTTAAGATCCTTTGCCGCAACTACCTTATACTCATTTTCTTTTGAGCCGACGCGAAGGTATACATTTTTTATACCGGCCTGGATTATCATCCTGGCACATAACGGACACGGCTTTGCCTCATGTATCGAGTTATCACCGGGATTCACACCCGTAAGGTAAAGATCTGCTCCGATGGTCTGTTCTCTAGAACAGTTAAGCAGTGCATTGGCTTCGGCATGAACCGCCCTGCATACATCATATCCCTGGCCCTGATGCAGATCTCTTTCGATCCTGGGGCAATGGCCGATATCGCAGCAGTTGTCCTCTCCCCTTGGAGCACCGTTATATCCTGTCGAGATAACAGCGTCATCCTTTACGATTACCGCGCCGTACTTTCTCTTGATGCATGTGCTTCTGTAAGCAAATACTTCCGCACAGTTTAAGTATGTATCTATCTTTGAAACTCTTTTTTCAGAACCTGTTAAAACCATATTTCAATATTCCTTTATATATACCTTTGCTTTAAATGTTGCACTGCCATCAAGCTTTGTATATTCGCTGTCTTTCAAAAACTGCATGCCGAGCTTTTCCATTACTCTTTTACTCTTAACATTCTCATCTGCAAACTGCCCGACTATCGATTTTACTTCTCTTAGCTTTCTGACATGATCTATGATAGCATTTATTGCCTCAGGCACGAGACCTCTTCCCCAGTAATCCTTCCTGAGATTATATCCGACCACCCAGTTGTCATCTTCTTTTCTGTATACTATTCCTCCCATACCGACAAGCTCGCCTGTCTCCTTGTATACAAAACCAAGATCATAGGAATCCTCGTCATTTATATCGAGAGTTTCAAGCCACTGTCTTGTATGCTCTACATTAGGATGAGTCCCGTATATCATGTATTTTGTCACATCCGGATCAGATGCCCATTTAAAAATCGCCTCGGCATCATTGACGGTCACGGGCCGTATCAGAAGCCTGTCTGTTTCTATTTTTACATTCATGTCATTACCTCCTTTTATCTAATCATAGTATCACACCAATTTGCCGTATACAAAATAATATCGAAAAAATATATGATATATTAAAAATATATGTAACGTTTTCATCACCTGAGTTGTTTATATTATATGAGTGAAGAATCTATGAAAGAAATGGAGGAAATATATAAAAAATACTGTGTACCGTTAAAAAAGTATGTGGTATCGATATGCCGCGATCCTGACACGGCCGATGACATCGTATCGGAAACTTTTTTCAGGGCGATAAAAAACATCGATTCGTTCGACGGTACCAGTCTCTTTGGCTGGCTGTGCACTATAGCAAGGAATATATATTTCAATCATTTGAAAAGAAAAGATAATAACGCCTTTTCTCTCGACGATCAAAATGCCGTTCAGATACCGGATTTAGTCGATGTCGAAGATGAAGTCATTAAAAGACTGCAACGTAAAAAGCTTTCTGAGTGTATTTCATCACTGTCTGAGGCAGAAAGAGAGGTCGTTAGCCTGCACATCTATGCAGACCTCACTTTCTCTCAGATCGGCACGGTATTTGGCAAAAGCGAAAACTGGGCCCGCGTAACATATTACAGATGCAAGGAAAAACTGAAAGGGATGATGAGTAATGAATAAAGAAAATTGCTGTATGATAAAAGATCTGCTTCCTCTGTACATAGACGGACTGTGTTCGGATGAGACAGATAGAATAATAAAAGATCACCTGGAAAGCTGCGAAGACTGCAAAAAGCTTTATGACGCCATGATATCAGAAGTGCCGTGCAATGACTCTGACAAAGTCTCTCCCGAAAAGATAGATTCCGGCACTTCTGATATCCAGCTTATAAAAAAAGTATCTCACGATGTAAGGAAAAAGGCAAACAGATCGGGACTCATCGCTGTGTTTGCGATCGTTCTGGCTGTGTTTATAGTCTTAGGTTTTACCGTTCCAGTAGTACCGATAAGCGAGGATGATATTTCAATAGAGCTTGTTTGTCCGCGTCTTATAGCAAACGGCGATCCTGTATCATATTACGACATTTCACAGAAAGCGGTCGTACTGTATGAAAATGACAAGGATCTGTCTTCCTGCTCTTTTATGTACGTAGTTCCCGACAGGGATTATTACGGCATGCCTGAAGACTTTTGCATGGCAGTCGATGTCGATTACCTGAATACAGATGACAGCGACCAAATGTTTACTGACAGGGTAAAGCTCATCAATATGTCAAGCAACAAGCCGATCAAGAGCTACAAAACAGAGGTTTCCACACTAAAGAGCGGGGAAGTCCTGCTTATGATAAAAGGCGTACGGACATCTCTTTTCTCAGGCTCAGATGATAATATAGTTTCAAGAGTCACCATACTGAATACCGACAACATAGATTTGCTAAAGCTGTCAGGCAGCAGATCATACATAGATGTCAGATAGTGTTTTATCAAAAAAGGGACTGATCACAGTCCCTTTTAAAATGCACTAAACCGTCTGTCCCTTTTTGCCAATATCATCTTTATCCTTTTTATATAACATAAAATATGCACCAAAAAAAACGAAAGCGGCACAGATCCCGAAAATCGCTTCGAGCGCCCAGTCCGATAAAGTGATCACATTGACTAAGGAAAGCCCCATAAACCCGTCAAGAACAGTATGAATTACGATCGCTAACGGATAAAGCCACAGATATTTCTTTTCTTTGCAGGCATAGAATACCAGTATTGATGCTCCGACATGATAGAGAAAAGCAACTATCCTCTCAACAATACTTACTGCAAGGTCTGAAACAGAGAATGAAGCAAGCTGACCCGCTAAAGCATATAACTGATCTGCCTGATCAGGCGCCTGATTTATAACCTGATCTATAACTACTTTGAATGTTCCCGTATTTATCATAAGTGAATATGAAATATATGTTATGAACGTTAAACCTAAGATCAGCATCACTTCAAATCCGCCATGTCCTATTCCATAGGAAATAGATGTCTCTTTGTTTTTTCGTTTTTTAAGTACTGTCTTATATGCAACAAAACGTCCGGTCTCTTCAAATACTCCCGGAAAGAGTCCAACTATAAATGCCCACAAAACAGGTCTTGCGTTTATGAATCTGCTTGCCCCGTGTTCAGCAAGTCCCATCTGAACGGGAAATACCAGTACATTCTGGATCGGTTTTTCCAAGACGATCGCAAAAAGCAAAAACGTAAGTGCACCGACAGTGACAGTTGAAAAACGTTCTTTTTTTCTTATCTTCCAGATTATTGCTATGATGATCGGAACGACAAGAAAAATAATAGTTCCTATTACCATAAGTGTGATCTGCTCATTTCCAACCTTTGTAAATTCCATGATAAATCTCCTTATTAGTCAACCCTGACATCCCGACTGGGATGTGTTTACAGTTAAAGAGTACCATCATCAATAAAAATATAACACGAACTGACAGTTGATATCCTAAAATTATGTATTTTTGTATGATTCAACCGGGGGTTGAGATTAATTAAACATAAATATGTCGAAGCATTTTTTGCTTAGACCCGTGTGATAGTACCTTTAAATTTGCTCTTTATCAGTCTTAACATAAAAGAAAACCGCCTGTACAAAAATGTACAAGCGATCTTCTTTTTCCAATTTGTTATTATGCTTTTGCACTGTTGCATCTATTATTCTAATATCCTTGATTATAAACATCAACACTTATCAGTACTGATCTTTCATCGATCATATGAAATGATCAGATTAATGATCATTATCAATTTGGTCTTGCAAGGTAATATCCCTGGAAGAGATCCACACCTATTCCGACAAGATAGTCAAATTCGGCTTTTTCTTCCACTCCTTCTGCGACAATGAGCATGTTCTTCGCATGGAACTGCAGCACCAGACTCGTCACATTTTCCTGTTTCTGAATATCATGATCTATACCTGATATCAATTCTCTGTCCAGTTTTACGATATGGGGCTTCATAAGATCTATACGCTCCATATCATTGATCCCGCTGCCGAAATCATCTGCTGCAAGCAGATTGTTCATGGATCTAACGGACCTGCTCTTTTCAAGCCAGTGGTCGTAAGAGAAAAACGGATATTCTAAGTTTTCTATGATCATAGCACCTCGTATGCTGTCACCAAAGTACTCCCAGAATACATCCGCTTCATCCTGTCTTAGGTTATCATTTGGAAATGAGTTTATCGAAACTCTCTCGGTATAACCTCTTAAGATGTATGCCTGCATCGCTCCGAAAAGTGTCGCAACCTCCAGTGTATGCAGTTCATCTTTTTGCATATATTCATCTATAAGCTCCAGTACAGTCTTTTCTGTGGGACGCATTAATGCTTCCCAGGCAAAAACCGTCTTACCGTTCGGATAAAAGATCGGCTGGAAGACATAGTTGATCGAAAGCTTTCCTAGAGCTTCGAGTATTTCTTTATCTAATGGTAAATGGTCATAATAAATCATATTCATTCCTCTGTTATAACTATATTGTATCACAAACCAATGAACTTGTGATTGAAAAGTATTCACCTAGACTAACAATAACTGGTCAATGTACTTCCATAAAGTATTTACTCTGCAATCGAAAGCTGTCCGTTTCTTCTGCGATCTATACCTGTCTCAATATAATAAAGGTTTTTGTTATTATACATTTCCTGCTCAGCAATAGTGAATAGTTCCATGGCTGAACGATCATTACCGTATGCATATCCTACGGAAGCTATCCTATCATTTTTCATAATCGCAGAATTGAGTTCACCATTAAGTTCATCAAACTTATCTCTTAAAATGTCATATAACAGAACAACAAACTCATCTCCGCTTATCCTGCATATCGAGCCCATATCCTTATATACATTTCTCAGTATATCGGCAAATCGTCGTATATACTCATCTCCGGCCTCATGTCCGAGATTGTCATTCACATGCTTAAGTGCATTAAGATCACAAAATACTATTCCTAAACTCTCGTGACCTTCAGATAACTTAACAGCTTCATTAAATCCTCTGCGATTCAAAAGCCCGGTTAGCGTATCTTTGGAAGAAATCTCGGTCATAATCTGTTCTCTTAAGTTTGCTACTGTGATCTCTTCACGCCTGATATAAGTGAATATAACAGCACATGACAGAGCCGTTGCTAAATACGCAAGCTCAAGTTGCGGAAAAAAGAGAAGTATCAGTGCCGCCAATAGAGGAAATACCACAAAAGATCCAAGCACTAACGTATTTCTTCTTCCCAGATTTCTTAGATTAATAAGCAGGATTAGCAGAATATAAATAACACCTATAATCGGCATTACCGTAATAATATCGCGCCACGGTCCATAAACAAGTCTATGATCTTTAACTGAAAAGAACTGACCGTTACATACACCTGATATGATCCAAAGGATATTCAGGACAGTAAAAATCCAAATCGGGTATATGATCCTAAATGAGATATCTTTTGTATGACGTATGATCATCACCATGTAAGTAGCAAATAATACTATGCATAAATGTATTATGGAAAATGCCATTATGTTTGCTACAACAAGAATTAAACTGCCAGCTTGAATGTTATCCAGAATATAACTCGTTGCATCAAAAAACAGTCCCAAAGTGGTGCATAGTGTGAATACCAAAAAGACTTTATGTTCTTTTTCATCACCTTCGGCTTTATTTCGAAGACTGCCCAAAATGATCAACATAAACAATATGCTGACGATTTCAGCTGATGCGATTCTCAAAGTCATATAATCTCTCCCCTTTAAGGTAATACATTTCCTAAGTATGTTTATTCTATCAAATAATACATCGGTTGCATAGCGTGCTGTTTTGCATAAAAAAGAAACCCGGAGCCGATAGTTACAGGATATGAAATGACAGACCTTTTTTACTGCAGGTCATATCCTTATAGCATCAGCAATTCCGGGTTTCATAATATGAAGAATTATTTAATTTGATGTATAATCTGATCCATGCCTGCCATTCCCATGGCGAAGAATGCAACAAAGAACATCAGCACAACCGCCGCTTTGTCGTAGATTATCTTTTGGCTTGAAAATGACGATAGCAGGATCTCTATCCCTAATCCGATCATAATGATCGGCCATAGTTTAAATATCAGATCATAACTGATCGAATTCACAAAAAGATGAAGCAGAAACATAACACCGAAGGCTATCAGAGAAATCCCTGTTGTTATTGTCCCGACTCTATGTGTTCTGATGGTTTCCATATCACACCTCCTCAGATTCCACATTCAATTCTTCCTTTTTTCCTTTTATCAGCTTTACACCTATTATGATAAACAGTATCGCAAAGATCACCTGCGGGATCTCTTTAATAACCGGATAGATATCATTCCAGTAATCTCCCGGGATCAGGCGGCATATGATCTCATAGAAGAAATAATTCCAAAGCTGTGCCAGACCTATGAGAATGAGAATTATCGCCCCCCATTTCTTTATGTTTTTGTTATTGGTTTCTTTCCACTTGAAATCGCCGAACTCCTCCCAAATATATACATCCTCCAGCTGGTCAAAATACGTGTCGTCCAAGCTGGATATATTTCTTGCATGGAAGAATCCATAGAACCACAATACAGCACTTAGAAGCAGCATAAACTCCAGAGAATTAAACAGTATCATGGGAACAAATGAGATAAAAAATATGATCATCAAGGAAAGACCGTTTTTCATGAATCCCATATACATTTCCGCAGCCCCGGGGAGCATTGAGAATATAAATGTAAAAAACCTACTTTTTTTCTTCTGTTTCATTGTATATACCTCCGAATTACTTCAACAAATCATCAATGTATGAACGTATGGACTCTTCGGTCTTTTCCAAATAGTCCGGATCATTCATTTCCTTCAAAACCTCTTCTCTTGTCTTGATCGGCCTTGAGGCCAGAACATCTTCTTTTGAAACAAGAGGTTCTTCTGCTACAACATTTTCGTTTGACAGGATATTCGCTTTAAGATTAGGGACAAAGGGAACTATGCATACAAACAGGATCGCAACAGCAACCGCAAACCCGACTCTTGCGCAGTATAATCTAAAGCTTAATATCTTCCTGCGTTCGCCTGTTTCAATGACTGATAAAACTTTTCTGTCAATGTATGACGGTGCCTGTACCTGAGTTTCATTTTCCGTATCCATAATGAGCTTTTCCAAATCTTCATCGCTCAGATATTCTAGATTTATGTCTATATCTGTCATGTGAGCAAGTCCTCCTTCCTTATCTTTTTTTTGAGCATTTCTCTGGCTCGATAAATATGTGACTGTACAGTCTTAAGTGGCTCTCCCGATCTTTCGGAAATCTCCCTGGCTGTAAGTCCCTCTTCAAAGTACAGCTTTGCTGGTGTCCTATATGGTTCCGGAAGACCATCGCAGCTGTCTTTGAAGGTTTGCATGACTTCTGCAGCAACATACTGTTCCAGAAGACCGACACATGATACAGCTTCTACCCGTGTCAGATCATCGTCGGACGTAACAACCTCCCGCCTTTTTGCCGATCGTAAATGATCAACACATTTGTTACTTGCGATCCTGCAGAGCCATGCTTTTTCAGATTGACCGTCAAAATCCTTAATATGCTGATAAGCAGAAATAAAGGTTTCCTGGGTGATATCCTCCGCGGCGAAATAATCACCTGTCATTTTGAGGCAAACGGAAAAGACCAGATTCTTATGCTGGCTCATCAGCTCGATTAACTTTTCCTTGGAATCGATCTCTCCCACCTTCTTTCCCTTTTTCTCTACTCATATAATATAACGTATGACAAAATAAAAAGTCTGCAAAAAATTTCAAATAAAATTTACAATGCAACTTTACAATCACGAATTGCGAAAAAACCTTTACCCAGACCTTTACCCAAACTATTCCATTTGGGTCAAATTATCACTAGAATTTACGAATTGCGTACACTTATTGGGAAACTGTTTCTGATACTTTTTGCGTTGAAATGTAGATGAATTCTTTTGATCAAGAACTGCTGAAACCCGCATAAACACGGCGTTTTTAGACAATGAAAAAGGGACCGATATTTCAGTCCCTTAAGCAGCGCTACTAGGATTCGAACCTAGAAAATGACGGAGTCAGAGTCCGTTGCCTTACCATTTGGCGATAGCGCTATATATGTGCTGACTTTCTGTCAGCACAAGTTATATTACAATATTTTTATTAATAATGCAAGACTTTTTTCAATGTTTTGACATGATATCCGACAGTAGATAAACAAACGGTGAGTTCCAATAGATTGTTACCTCATTTGTTGAATAACTCTGCGCATTATCAGCATAACATTTTGCCGGAGGTGTTCCCGCCATTACAGACTTGATGAAGGAATCCTCCATGTTGCCGTCCGGTCCTCCGATAACCATTCCGGACATCGGTTTGCCATTTGCTATACTCGGTCTGTGGTGAGGATTCTGCGCGTTCAGTGAGCCGTATCCAGTTAAGAAGCAGTATCCTGTAGCATTCTGTCCGAGTATATATGAAAGCTGATCATATACAGCCTGTTCATATTCTTTCTTCTGATCATCGCTCGCATACTTGGCTGCTATGAGCATCTGTCTTGCATAGCCGCAGACGCTTAAGTTTGAACCCCAGCAGTAGTTGCTTCCAAGATCTGACATATATCCGTCTGTCTTGCTGTTGTTTAAGTATTCTTTAGCGTTTGCATCTATCTCTGTCTTTATCTTTTCAACCAGAGCTGAGTTCTGCTTCTCGGGATCCATAGAAAGATATGCAATATTTCCGTAGCTGCCCATGCTGTCCCATCCGAATCCGTGAAGGACATACATATCAAGAAGATCCTCGGCATACTTGATATATGCTTCATCTCCCGTAACCTTATACAGTTCCACAGAAGCCCAGTACATCTCATCCTTGAACTGACCGTCAGGATATTCACCTGTTGAGATCTCTTCAGGATTCTTGAAGCTTACCGCGCTCTTATGCTCCTCTAAATAAGCATATGCTTTCTTTGCCGCTGCAAGAGCAGTTTTTGCAAATGCGGGATCTATATCGGCATATACAGTAGAAGCCTTTGCCATGACTGCAGCAAAATCACCGGTTGCCGTATTTGAGATAGGACATACAACCAGTTCCTCTGTTTCTTCCTGAGGCATAACAAATCCGGGGAATTCTCTGCATGTTACCTTATGATATACACCGCCTGTTGCCTGATCCTGCATCTTAAGCATCCATTTAAGCTCGTAGGCTGCTTCATCCAGAATATCCGGTATGCCGTTTCCGCTTTCGGGTATTCCAAGGTCATCAGCCTCCCACAGCTCAGGATAATCCTCATATGCAAGGAGCAGATCAGCTACTGTTGTAGCTCCCGCAACAACGTATCGTCCGTAGTCACCTGCATCATGCCAGCCGCCTGATACGTCTATGTATGAATTTGTTCCATAGATAAGTGCCTTTGAATCATGACATACGGGATGTGCAAATTCACCGGCTATATCAGCGCTCACTTCTGTTCCGCATCTTTGCTTATACAGCATAAGGAAGCTGTCCTTAAGAAGCTGATCGTATACATCATCACCAATGATGAACGGATATGATTCGTCACCGTTTGAAACAGAAACAATATATTTTCCGGGAGTCTTAAAGTCACTGAAATCAGCCTGGTAGACTTTTTCGTCTGCATACTGTGCGTCCACTGGACCGTTAAGCTTTCCTGAATATACTTCCTTGCCCGATTCATCCTTTATGGTAAATGTCTGATCGATGCCTTCACTTCTGATAACAGCAGTCTTTCTGTCAGCAGTCCTGAAGCCAACCTGATTCAGATTTACGTTCTTGCTAAGATCCACCTGCTCAGATTTGATCACGTTTGTATCATCAGTCAGTACAACTGAAACATTGTCAAGTGTGATAACATGCGGTTCCAGAGCTGAACCGTCTGCAGGGGAACCCATATTAAAGCACATTCTAGGTGCTACATCTGTCTGTTCTTCCATAGTGAACTCCCATGAATAATGCTGCATTCCGGGCTTTATAGTTATGTACTCTCCGAAATATGCATGATAATCTCCGCCGTTTACCTGAAGACGTACTTCGATCTCTCTTTCAAGAGTAGTATCCAGATCGAAAGAGAATTCATATACACCGCCCTCATCCAGCTTAAATCCGTCATAGTATATCTGAACGCCGTAGTCTGTTGAACCGGTCTTTTGAATACTGATGTTACCCTGTTCATTATCGGCGGTAAAATCACATGTACCACCGTGATTAAGATAGGTATTCCAGTTCTCTAAGCCGTCATGGAAGTCTCCGTTGGCTATCATGTTGACACCAAGACCCTCCGGGGGCTTTTGAACTTCGGGTTCTTCATCCTCAACAGGTGTATCCTGTGCTTCAGGTGTTACAGCTGCTTCAGTAACGGTAGGCTCAACCTCAGTTACAGGTTCTGTATCAGGTGTTTTATTGGTACAGCCTGAAAGCAGAACTGCAAGCGAAAGCACAGTCGCGATCAGTTTAGTTACATATAATTTACGCATATATCTCCTCCCTAAAATTACACGATATGATCAGACTTCAAAAAGAAGATCCGCATATGTCGGGAACGGCCAGTAGTCTTTATCTACTATACGTTCAAGCTCGTCTGCAGTGTGGCGAAGCTTATCCATAGCCGGAACAACCTTTTCGCGATAGTAGAAGGCCTGTTCCTTGCCTCGTTCCATAGCTGAACCTATCTTTTCAATGGTAGACAGTTCGACACGATCCTGCTGCATGGTTGTAAGCAGACCTCCGACACGTTTTAAAAGATCGGAAGCAACCGTTGCATCTCCTCCTGCAGTCTTTGTGGCATTTACTGTTTCCGCAAGCATTCCTGTGTATTCGATGACCGAAGGAACAAGCTGCTTGTTTGCTATATCCACCATTGTAAGTGCTTCAATGTTTATCGTCTTTGCATACTGTTCATAAAGGATCTCGGCACGTGATTCGAGTTCAGCCTTTGTAAAGATACCAAACTTCTCAAAGAGCTTTATCGACTTCTCTGTAGTAAGAGCGCTTACTGATTCAACCATGGAAGGTATGTTGGGAAGGCCGCGTCTTTTAGCCTCCTCTATCCATTCCTTTGAATAACCGTCTCCGTTGAAAATGATTCTCTGATGCTTTGTAAGAAATTCTTTTATAAGATCGTGTACAGCTGAATCAAAGTCTTCTGCCGCCTCAAGTCTGTCTGCTGCCTCGCAGAAACTCTCTGCTACGATCGAATTTAAGATTATATTGGGACTGCCTATTGAATCGGAACTTCCGACCATACGGAATTCAAACTTGTTTCCGGTAAATGCAAAAGGCGATGTCCTGTTTCTGTCTGTCGCATCTATCTCAAAATCAGGAAGTGTTGATACACCTGTCTGAAGGGTACCGCCTTCCTTGAGTTTTGATGCCTGACCTGTTTCAACCAACTGTTTTACAACATCCTCAAGCTGTTCGCCAAGGAATACGGATATGATAGCCGGAGGAGCTTCCATGCCTCCGAGTCTGTGATCGTTTCCGACATTTGCCGCACTCTGTCTTAACAGATCTGCATGAGTATCAACAGCCTTGAGAATACATGCAAGTACAAGTAAGAACTGTATGTTTTCATTCGGGCTGATACCGGGCTCCAAAAGATTTAGTCCGTTATCCGTTACTATAGACCAGTTGTTATGCTTACCTGAACCGTTAACGCCCTCAAAAGGCTTTTCATGCAATAAACATCTTAATCCGTGATGACCAGCAACACGCTTAAGCGTCTCCATTACTATCTGGTTATGGTCTACGGCTACGTTTGCCGATTCATAAATAGGTGCCAGCTCATGCTGAGCGGGTGCGACCTCGTTATGCTGTGTCTTAGATGTGATTCCCATCTTCCACAGTTCAATATTTACATCGTGCATGAATGCACCGACACGTTCTCTGATAACACCGAAGTAGTGATCATCCATCTCCTGACCTTTGGGAGCGGGAGATCCGAAAAGTGTCCTTCCTGTAAATATGAGATCTTCCCTAAGCAAAGCCTTTGCCTGATCAACAAGGAAGTATTCCTGCTCGGCGCCGACACTGGCTGTTACTTTTGTAGCCTGTGTATTTCCGAAAAGTCTTACTATTCTTAAAGCCTGTTTATTTAATGCCTCCATTGAACGAAGAAGAGGCGTCTTCTTGTCAAGCGATTCTCCTGTATAAGAACAGAATGCCGTTGGTATGCAGAGTGTTGATCCTACCGCCTGTTCCTTTAAAAATGCCGGACTTGTTATATCCCAGGCTGTGTATCCTCTTGCTTCAAAAGTGGCTCTGAGTCCTCCTGAAGGGAACGAAGAAGCATCGGGTTCTCCCTTTATCAGCTCCTTGCCGGAAAACTCCATTATCATCTTTCCGTCATCATCGGGATGAGTGATGAACGAATCGTGCTTCTCGGCTGTGATACCCGTTAAAGGCTGGAACCAGTGCGTATAGTGCGTAGCTCCTTTCTCAACAGCCCAGTCCTTCATGGCTCTTGCCACGATGTCGGCTGTGGCTTTTGAAAGCTCACCGCCGTTTTCCATTACATCTTCAACCTCGGCGAAAACCTCTTTCGGGAGTCTTTCCCTCATAGTCCCCTTGGTGAAGACGTTGGATGCGAAAATCTCTTCTACATTCATAATGTGCTCCTCAATATATCGTAAACCTCAGGTGTAACGCTCAGTTTAAGATGTATTTCCTGCCCCGGATGAGGACAGCTGTCTACTGCCTCTCCGTCACCGGTATACATTGCTTCAACCTTTACCGCTATATTATCACCGTTTGGTTTCATTATCTCTATGGTATCACCTACACAGAATTTGTTTTTCTGTTCTATCACAGCATTTCCGTTTTCATCGATCTCAGAAACGGTGCCGTAATAGACAGAATCGCTCATATATGTGTTGGTATCATATATCTGTGTTTCCTCGTTCGGCTTTCCGAAGTAGAATCCGGTTGTAAACTGCCTGTAGGTGCACTTGCTTATCTCCTGTCTGTACCAGTTCATATTGGCGCGGTAAACATCCTCGCCCTTTTTGAAGTCATCAAGTGCCTTTCTGTATGTTCTTGCAACAGTTGCCACATAAAGTGCCGTCTTCATCCTTCCTTCGATCTTTAATGAATCTATCCCTGCATCTATAAGCTCGGGAATATATTCTATCATGCACAGATCCTTGGAATTGAAGATAAATGTGCCTCTCTCATTTTCATATACTGGAAAATACTCTCCGGGACGTGATTCTTCGACAACGGCATATTTCCATCTGCACGGATGTGTACATGCGCCCTGATTCGCATCCCTTCCGGTAAAGTAATTGCTAAGAAGGCATCGTCCGGAATACGAAATGCACATGGCTCCGTGAATGAAGCTCTCTATCTCCATATCATCGGGTATGTGTTCCCTGATCTCTTTTAATTCCTTTAAAGAGAGCTCTCTGGCACTGACTACACGCTTTGCGCCCTGCTTGTACCAGAAATCATATGTTAAATAGTTTGTGTTATTGGCCTGAGTAGAAATATGAATATCTATATCGGGGCATTCTTTTTTTGCGAGCGAAAACATTCCTGGATCAGAGATTATCAGTGCATCGGGACCTATGTCCTTAAGCTCGCTAAAATACTTTTCTGCTCCGTCAAGGTCATAGTTATGCGCCAGTATATTGGCAGTCACATAGACCTTTACGCCTCTTTCATGAGCAAATTCAATACCCTTTTTCATATCTTCGGGACTGAAATTCTTTGCCTTAGCCCTGAGTCCGAATGCCTCTCCGCCGATATAGACTGCATCGGCACCGTATATAACTGCTGTCTTCAGTACCTCAAGACTGCTTGCAGGTACCAGTAATTCCGTGTTTCTCATATATTTCCTTACACATTCTTGACGCTGACAGTGATACCGTCTCCCACCGGAAGTATTGCAGTCGTCAGCTTATCATTGTGTTTAAGCTCATAGAGATACTCCCGCATTCTGTTATGGATCGTGCGGTTTCTTCTTACTATCGCATATTTGGATTCTATTATATCCCCGTCCTGCAGTACATTATCGGAAATCAAAGTTCCCCCGTCCTTTAGAAGTCTGATAAGATCCGGCAGATAGTTAATGTACTGACCCTTTGCCGCATCCATGAAGATAAGGTCATATTCATCATTTAACGTGGGCAGGATCTTTAGAGCATCTCCCTCTAAAAGAGTGATCGCATCTTTTTTGTTATTGTCCTTAATGTTCTTTAATGCTATGGGTATCCTCGGTTCATAGTTTTCTATGGTAGTTATATGACATCCCTTCGGAGCATATTCACTCATAAGGAGTGCGGAAAAACCTATAGCTGTACCGACTTCGAGTATCTTCATCGGACGTATGCTCTTCATCATATACCTAAGATATGCCTGCATATCTTTTCTTATGATCGGAACGAACGTCTCTATCGCATATTTTTCTATCTCATCAAGATATGGCGGATTTCCCGGATCTAGTGAATTGATAAATGATACCGTCCTCTCATCTACCATTATTCTTCTCCTTCACCCTCAGGGACTATATCCTCTTCCCCTTCTTCGGGAATGTATTCTTCGACCGGTTCATCGCCTTCCACATCAAAGGGAAGCGTCTCCTCATCGGCATTGTAAAGAAGCTCTTCTTCTGTCTCAGGCTTCTTTTCGGCTCCCGCCATGACATCTATCATCTCATCCGCAGTCATTGTCGTGCTGAGCTGATACTTTCCAGGCTGGATCTTTCCGTGGTTGGCACTCACAAGCTCCTGGATTAGAAAAAGATTTGCATCTCTGATCAGACCCTTGCTCTCGAGCATCTTTCCGATCTCTCTTGTCGTGATATCCTCTCCTATGGAAACATCTATGCTGGTTCCGTCACCCGTAACCGTTACAGGGGGTTCTGTAAACACCCTGTATCCGTAGTTATATGCCATAAGCGCATATTTCCTCACGAACATCACGACTAACATCGCAAGAACTATCTTGACTGCCGTGGAAAATACGGAACCTATAATCTCCTTAACATTGTCACTCATTTCTAAACCTCTTGAATTATCGGTATTATCATCGGGCGTCTCTTTGTCTTCTTCCATACATAGTCACTCAGAGATTCCTTAATGGAAGACTTGATCTTGCCCCAGTCGGTTATGCCTCTGCTCAAAAGATCCTCAACAACCTCATACATAAGCTCTGTAGCTTCCGTGATGAGTTCCTCGGATTCTCTCACATAGACAAATCCTCTTGATACTATATCAGGACCTGCCATAAGTTCTCCTGTTGCCTGATCAAGCGCAAGAACAACAGTCATCATGCCTTCTTCCGAAAGCTGCTGCCTGTCTCTCAATACTATATTTCCAACGTCTCCGACGCCTATTCCGTCTACGAATATCGCTCCTGTCGGTACCTTGCCGGTAACCTTGGCTTCATTCTCATCAAGTTCGAGTATATCTCCGGATGAGAGTATGAATATCTTGTCCTTTTCCATTCCAAGGTCCATGGCAAGCTTTGCCTGAGCCTTTAAGTGCTTGAACTCGCCGTGAACGGGAATCGCATATTTGGGCTTTACCAGAGAATATATGAGCTTGATCTCCTCCTGGCATGCATGTCCTGATACATGCGCATCTTGGAATATAACATCCGCGCCCTTCATTGCAAGCTCGTTTATTACCTTTGTCACAGCCTTCTCATTTCCCGGAATGGGGTTTGATGAAAAGATGATCGTATCTCTTGGTCCGATCGAGATCATCCTGTGTATATCGGCTGCCATCCTGCTGAGTGCAGCCATGCTCTCTCCCTGTGATCCTGTCGTTATTATACAGGTCTTCTCCTCGGGATAGTTCTTCATCTGCTCAATGGGAATGAGAGTGTTCGGAGGTATGTTAACATATCCGAGCGCCTGAGCGGTCTCGATGATGTTTACCATGCTTCGGCCTTCCAAAACGACCTTTCTCTCAAACCTGTAAGCGGAATTAATGATCTGCTGAACCCTGTCAACATTTGATGCGAATGTAGCTATTATTAACCTGTTGCTTCGATGCTCGCTGAAAATCGTATCAAATATCTTTCCGAGTGTTCTCTCGGAAGGAGTGAATCCAGGACGTTCCGCATTCGTGCTGTCGCATAAAAGCGCAAGCACGCCTTTATGTCCGATCTCTGCAAATCTCTGCAGATCTATTGCATCACCGAATACCGGTGTGTAGTCAACCTTGAAATCACCAGTATGAACTACTATTCCCGCAGGTGAATATATCGCAAGTGCAGCCGCATCGACAATGCTGTGATTTGTCCTTATGAACTCGACTCTTAACTGGCCGAGATTGATGCTCTGACCGAACTTGACTATCTTTCTCTTTATCTGATTTTTAAGATCATGCTCCTCAAGCTTGTGATCGATAAGTCCCATTGTAAGCTTGGTAGCATATAAAGGAATGTTTATCTCCTTTAATATATACGGGAGAGCACCTATATGGTCCTCATGTCCGTGTGTTATAACAAAGCCCTTGACCTTGTCTATATTGTTCTTAAGATATGTAACATCCGGTATTACCAGGTCTATTCCCAGCATGTCATCTGAAGGGAAGCTCAAGCCGCAGTCAACTATGACTATAGTATCATCATATTCGAAAGCGGTAATGTTCATCCCTATCTGTTCGAGTCCGCCCAGAGGAATGATCTTAAGCTTACCGGATGATGGTTTCTCTTTCTTCAATTCCTTTCTCTCCTATTATTCTTCCGATACGAACTTAACGTCCTCCAAAAGATCCTCAAAGACTCCTGCTACTGCCTTAAGTTCCGTATCATCATCGACTATGGCATAGACACTGTCCTTTTCCTCGTCACCTGACATATCCTTTAAGATAAGTGCCTCGCCGTCGCCTTCTTCAAAATCCGTTACCAGTATATAATTTGTGCCGTTTATCCTTGTCTGTTCCAGAACATAAAATTCAACCGGCTCATCCCCGTCGGGACAGAATACTATCTTTTCAAGTTTCATGTATTTTCCTCTTTTGATTGTTCTGACATGTGATCCAGATATTCCTGTAAAATGAATACTGCTGCTATCTGGTCCACATACTTTTTTCTGTTCTCGCGTCTGACACCCGATTCTATCAGTGCTTCATCCGCAGCTACCGTTGTGAGTCTCTCATCCCAGAGTATTACCTCAAGGCCAGTCCTTCTTTCCAGCTTGTCCTTAAACTCCTCGCTGAACCTTGCCCTGTCGCCGATGGTATCGTTCATGTTCTTTGGATAGCCTAAAACGATCCTTTCGACTTCGTTTTTGTCGATGAGTTCCTCAATGCGTGCGAGCGTCTGTCGCAGTTTGTTCTCTTCTTTTCTTGTTATAGTCTCAACAGGCTGGGCCGTAATTAGCAAGGAGTCGCTTATCGCTACCCCTACAGTCTTTGAACCCAGATCAAGTCCCATGATCTTCATTTACTTCTATTCCCAGCCGTGCTTCTTGATATACTCTGTAAGGAGTTCCTCAACAAGTTCGTCACGCTCAACCTTCTGAATCATGCTCCTTGCATTGTTGTGGCTGGTGATATAAGTGGGATCTCCAGACATGATGTATCCGACTATCTGGTTTACGGGATCATAGCCCTTCTCCTGCATAGCCTCGAATACCATTTCAAGAATTATCTTAACGCTTGTTTCCTTTTCTACATCAACTTTGAAAAACTGTGTGTTACCTATCTCTCCCATAGTCTTTCTCCTTATTAAACCCTAAGTGTAAGTAAATTATGCCACCTTTTATGGTAACATTTTTTATATCATATTTTCAATAACATAATGCTATTTTGCAAAAATCCGGCAACCGTTCCACTAATGATCAGGTTCTTTTCGTATGCTCCCTCAACCGCCATCATTATATAGTTTTTGGTATGACCGAGAGTATATGTCCTGCCGCCGATAATCAGCTGCTCCTCAGTAAGTATCTCTTCTTTGCTATCCAAAACAGCTGTCATAAATTTTTTCATATGTATCCCGTTAATCTTTTCGAGTACATCGCTTCTTTGAGCCTTGACAGCCTCGGTAAGCTGACCGGGCATGGTATCCGCAACCGTCCCGTGTCTTCTTGAATACTTGAATATATGAGTCTCGTAAAAGTCTATACTTTCTACAAACCTGCAGGTCTCTTGAAACTCTTCTTCACTCTCCCCGGGGAATCCGACTATGATATCCGTTGTGATGGCAGGCTGCTTATAATATTCGCGAATGAGCTTAACGCCTGCAGCATACTCATCTGTGGTATATCTTCTGTTCATACGCTTAAGCGTCTCGTCGCATCCGCTCTGCAAAGACAGATGAAAATGCGGGCATACCTTGTCTATTGATGATATGCTCTCAAGAAACTGTCTTGTGATTATTCTGGGTTCGAGCGATCCGAGTCTAATCCTCTCTATGCCTTCGATCTCAGAAACTTTTTTTATGACATCAATCAGGTCAAGATTTGTATAGTCCTCTTTCGCCACAGAGTTGTATGATGTTCTCGATTCGTGCAGATCAAGTCCGTAGGAGCTTAAATGAATGCCGGTAAGGACTATCTCCTTATATCCTGCATCTGCCAGTCTTATTATTTCATCAACAACATCCTTGGGATCTCTCGATCTGATCCTTCCTCTTGCATAAGGGATTATGCAGAATGTACAGAACTGGTCGCACCCGTCCTGTATCTTTATATCAACCCTGGTCCTTTCAGATGAGCCTTCTATGCTGTAATCCTCATATTTTATGGGAGATGAGATATCATCGACCACGGCTCTCTTTACATGTGTCTTTTCATATTCATTTATTATATCTATGAGTTTTTCCTTGTGGTTATTGCCGATAACGATGTCAACGGCATCATCCGCAAGCGCTCCTTTTGTATCGGTCTGGGCATAGCATCCGACAGCTACGACTATGGCTTTTGGGTTGTTTTTTTTTGCTTTATGCAGCATCTGGCGGCTTTTTCTGTCCGCAATATTGGTAACGCTGCAGGTATTTATCACATATATGTCTGCTTTTTGTGTAAATTCCACAATTTCCCAGCCTGCTTTTCGTGCATTTTGCTGCATCATTTCTATTTCGTACGTATTTACTTTACATCCAAGATTGTGGAATGCTACAGTTTTCATGTTTTTTACCGCTTTTTTCGTTAATCTTTATGTCTTGACTTTTCACTGCCCCGCCTTTAAGATTGTAGTCGTAAGGTACACAGGATTTATAAATAAGGAGGAGAACAGTATGAAGACAGTTCAGATTTCATTAAACTCAATCGATAAAGTAAAGTCATTCGTAAATGATATTACAAAGTTCGATTATGATTTTGATCTTGTATCAGGCAGATACGTAATCGATGCAAAGTCTATCATGGGTATCTTCAGTTTAGACCTTTCTAAGCCGATCGATCTTAACATCCATGCAGAAGACAACGTTGATGCTGTACTTGATGTACTCAAGCCTTACATGATCTAATCAACGGTGCTAAAGCACAAGGCCAAGTCATCTTGGTCATTTAAAAAAGATTTTAACGCAAGACTAAATGTCTTGCGTTTTTTATTTCAGTTCTTAACTATGATGGTTTCTTTTGTATCAAGTGCCGTCTTTACAAGCCCGTCTATGACATCATCGAGATTATGCTCGTGTCTTTTGATTATGCTTAGGTTCGGTTTTGTTACCGGATGCTTTGCAACGAATATCGTACAGCAGTCCTCAAAAGGAAGGATGGAAGTCTCATAGGTTCCGATCTTTTCGGATATATCTATGATCTCCTGCTTATCCATGCCTATGCAGGGACGGTATACAGGCATTGTGCAGACATCGTTCGTGCACGCAAGAGAATGCATTGTCTGGCTTGCTACCTGTCCGATCGATTCACCGGTAATGAGTCCGAGACACTCTGTCTCTTCGGCGATCGTCTGAGCTATCCTCATCATGTATCTTCGCATGATGATAGTCAGTTCGTCATGAGGGCATTTCTCATAGATCGCAAGCTGTATATCTGTAAAGTTTATCACATGAAGATATATGGGACCGCTGTATCTTGCCACCTGCTTTGCAAGATCTATAACCTTCTGCTTTGCCCTGTCTGATGTGTATGGCGGAGCATGGAAGTAGACAGCATCTATCTTAACGCCTCTCTTGCTGATCATATATCCCGCTACAGGTGAATCTATGCCTCCGGAAAGCAAAAGCATTGCCTTTCCGTTTGTACCTACAGGCATTCCTCCCGGGCCGGGAATGATCTGTGAATATATATATACCTTTTCCCTTATCTCAACATACAGACAGATATCCGGATCATGAACATCAACCTTCAGCTCAGGAAATGCATTTAAAAGCACCTCACCTATATCTGCATTGAGCTCCATAGAGTTTTTGGGATATGACTTTCTCGATCTTCTGGCAAATACCTTGAATGTCTTGTTCTTGTCGGGATACTCCTTATCAAAGTAATCAACAACTGTGCTGCATATCTTGTCAAAGTCATTATCCTCAAGCTGTATCATAGGACATATCCCTGATATTCCAAAAACAGTTTTGAGATTATCTACAGCTTCATCATAGTCAAACTCTGTGAGAGCATCCACATATATCCTGCCTTCGGCTTTTCTTACTTCGAATTCTCCCTCACATCTTTTGCACGCATATTTGATCTGCTGTACCAGAGCATTTTCAAACAGATATCTGTTCTTTCCCTTTATTCCTATCTCAGCATATTTTATAAGAAATGATGAATACATTGCCTCTCCTTATCAGTGTCTTGTAAATCTTCTCAGCATCGGAAGGATACCTCTTATTGCATCCAGTGCATACTCTATCTGATCCATGCTGTTATCACCGCACAGAGAAAATCTGACAGTTGATTCCAAAAATCTTTTTTCAACTCCTATGGCCTTTAGTGTTTCCGATACCGCAGGCTTGTTTGATGCACATGCACTACCGGCAGATATATAGATATCCTTGTCCTCAAGTGCATGAAGCAGCACTTCGCTCCTTACTCCGCCTACGGATGCACTCACGATATGAGGTGCGCTGTCCTCTCCTGTAAGACCGTTTATCTTTATATCATCTATTGAAAGAAGTCCCTCGATAAGCCTTTCCTTCATGGCATACATGTTTGCCCTGTCTCTATCAAGTCTTTCATATATGATCTCAGAAGCTTTGGCCAAGCCAACTATGCCAGGAACATTTTCCGTACCGGAACGCAGATTCTTCTGCTGACCGCCTCCGTGAATGATCGGATGGATCTTTACTCCGTTTCCGATATACAAAAAGCCAATGCCTTTGGGACCATGTATCTTATGTCCGCTCACCGACATAAGATCGATACCAGCTTTCTTGGGATTGATACTAAATTTGCCGTAGCCCTGGACTGCATCAACATGAAACAGAGTATTCGGATTTTTAGCCTTTATTATTCGTGAAGCCTCTTCTACAGGTTCAACTGCTCCGATCTCATTATTGGTATGCATGATGGATACGACTGTAGTATCGCTCCTTATGCTGTCTTCAAGCTCGCCAAGATCTATCAGTCCGTTTTTATCTACATTTAGATATGTTACCTCAAAGCCCTGTTCTTCAAGATATGCACATGTCTCGAGTATCGCAGGATGCTCGATCCTTGTCGTGATGATATGCTTTCCGCTTCTTATTGCCGCAGTTGCACAGCCGATCAGGGCCATGTTGTCGGACTCGGTACCTCCTGATGTAAAGAGGATGTTTCGATCATCCGTCTTCAGAGTCTTTGCAACTGTCTGTCTTGCACTGCGAAGAACCATCTCAGCTTCCATGCCTTTTCTGTGCATGCTGGATGGATTACCGTACTGCATAAGCATTATATCGTTCATGGCTGTGACAACTTCGGGATATACCCTGGTCGTCGCAGAATTATCAAAATAGCATTCCATATCAGTCACTTTCCAGATGATACATAAGTATACTCATTACCGTCATGCCGGCTGTTTCTGTTCTAAGTATCCTTTTTCCGAGAGTTATCGGTTTAAATCCGGCGGATATCGCAAGCTCAAGCTCCTTCTCATCTATTCCGCCTTCCGGCCCGATGATAAAGCCTATCGATTCTCCTGCTTTTATATCACTGATCATGTTTTTGGTCGCAGACATTGAATCAGCCATCTCATAGGGAATCAGCTTTACGGAAAGACTGTCTGCATATTCAACAGCCTGTTTAAATGTCATTATCCCGCAGACTTTTGGTATGATCCCTCTTTTGCTCTGCTTTGCCGCAGCCTCTGCTATCTGCTGCCATCTAGCGACCCTTGAAGAAGCCTTCTTCTCATCAAGCTTTACTATGCTCCTATTCATAGCCACGGGAATTATCTCATAAGCACCGAGTTCGACTGCCTTTTGAATGACAGTCTCCATCTTGTCGCTCTTTGGAAGTCCCTGGAAAAGATATATCTTTGATGGGAGCTCAACGTTATCCTCTTTAATGAACCTGAGTTCACAGTCCACATAGTCATCGCCGTATGCTCTGACAGCACATCTGTATTCCCTGCCGTCTTCTCCGTTTGAAAGGCTTAGTTCCTCTCCCGGTTTCATTCTAAGCACATTTTTTATATGATTAAAATCACTTCCCGTTACAGTCGCTTTTTTATTTGCTGTATCTATCTGAGAAGCTTCAACAAAAAAATGATACATTCTATTCTTTCTTTCCGGTTACGCTGACCCATTCACCCTGATAGCTTACATCTACTACCTTAAGTCCTGCTTTTTCCATCGCATCCTTTACCTGATGCTCCTTGTCACCGTCATTTATTATTCCCGATGTTATATAGACAGCGCCCTTTTTCATCTGAGATACGATAACGGGAGTAAGATCCACCAGTACTCCTGCAAGGATATTTGCAAGTACTATATCATAACATTCATATCCGGCTTTATCCTGAACAGTCTTATCGTTTATGATGTTTCCTATGGTCATCTCAAACCTGTCGGGATCGATACCGTTCTTTGCCTTGTTGTCGGCAACAGCATTAACGGCACACGGATCAAGATCCGTTCCGAATGCATGCTTTGCTCCGTACATGATCGCTAAAATCGCAAGAATGCCGCTTCCAGTTCCGACATCCAGAACTTCACTCTCAGATGTGATATACTTCTTCATCTGTTTTACACACAGCTGAGTCGTATCATGAAGTCCCGTTCCGAACGCTGTTCCGGGATCTATCCTGAGTATCATCCTGTCCTCATCTTCTTTTGAAACCTCTTCCCATGAGGGTATCACCAAAAGATCATCTATATAAAACTGATGAAAGTACTGTTTCCAGTTGTTGATCCAGTCAAGATCCTCAGTCTCGTCAACTGTTATGCTGCCCTCGCCGATATCCATGAACTGTCTTATTCCGTCAAGTGCATCCCTGACTTCATTTATCGTTGAATCTATATCAAGTTCTGAACCTTCTTCAACAAAGAAGCTAAGATATGCGATACCGTCATCTGCCTGAGTCTCGGGAAGGATGTCTACAAACATCTGCTCCTTTTCCCATGCGCTCAGTGGTACCTTGTCTTCAATCTGAGCTCCTTCAAGCCCCAGATCATAGAGCTCGGATATGATGATATCCTCTGCATCGGTTATGGTCTTAATCCTTATCCTTGTCCATTTCATAAATCATTGTTTCCTTATTTAGCAAGATATGTTCCTATCACATCCCAGACAGACTTATTCTCGAATCCAAGCTTCCATTCAGCCACACCGCCGAGATTATGACTGTCCATTACGCTCAGTTTTGCTGCTATAGACTCGTTGTCTTCAAGCCATACCTGATAGAGTATGCCGTTCATCGTCTTTTCACCGTAGTACTGGCAGCACTGGTCATCCCACTCGGTCTCTATACCGTTATCCTTAACAAACTGAGCTGCTGCATCCATGCCGAGTGCTTCACTCGTGACTTCACCGCCGTTTGTCTTCCACACACGTGTATAGAAAGGAACTGCATTTATGACCTTTTCAGAAGGAACTTCCCGCAATGTCTGTTCAATACCGTCGAGAACATAAGGAAGAGATGCGACCGAACCGGCTACTCCGCCGCCGCCCCAGTGCTCGTCATAACCCATAATGATAACATAATCGGCGACTATTCCCTGTTCCTTTCTGTTGTAATGGGTAGTCGATTCTCTGGGTACATAGTTATCAACAGATAAAACGAGATTGTTGGCTCTGCATGCCACAGATATCTCTCTTATGAATTCCACGTAATGCTCGCCTGCTTCATACGAGATCTGCTCAAAGTCAAGATTGATACCGTCAGCACCGACTCTTAACAGCTCGCTTATCAGATTGTTTATCAGCTTTTCTCTTTTCGAAGTATATGACATGAGCTCTGCAGTATTGACAGATGTATTGAAGTTATCGAGCAGCGCCCAAACTTCCATGCCCTGGCTGTGAGCCCTGTTTACATATGAACTGTCTGCAAAGCTTGTGAAATTTCCGTCGTTATCCGTAAGAGAGAACCATGTCGGAGAAATGACATTTATTCCCTTGGTACCTGATGTATACTCTTCAAACGAATCATTTCCGGACTGAGTATATATGGCATGCCACGCAAGATTTATCTTGTAATCTCTGTGGATGGATGTATACTCGGGTTCAACATAGTCAGACTTAGGTGAAGGAGTGATCTGGTTCTCATTCTCAAGATACTTGTTTTCAATATATCCCATGAGTGAATCATCGGTCTTTACCTTTGTCCATGTCTCCATCCTGTCAAGAATGATGACCTGTTCGCCTTTTACCACTTCGCGCAGGATCGGACTCTTTACGCCGCCTTTTAATCTGACTGCATTATCCTTGCTAATCGTAGCCTGAGTCTGCTCTTCCCACTTGGTATCAAGCTGTATCCTTGCAGGATCATTAAAGAGCGTGTAATCAAATTTCGTAAACTTTCTTACATAGTCAAGCGACACATAGATGACTCCGTCCTTTAAGACGGTCACGGGCTGACCGAAATCCGATTCGCCGTTTCCGATAAAATATGTGCTGGATCCAAGCTGAGATTTGATGATCTCATCAGGAGTCGTATATATGAACCAGTTCTCATTACTGTCCACATAGAATCTGTCATTCAAAAGCTCTGAAACCGAATCAAAGTCAAGGTACACCTTTCCCTCGATCAGCTTTGCCTTTGTAGATATCTTTTCATTCTGCAGAACAATAGCCACATCATCTGCGGCTGTAAGACCGTAGTATTGATTCAGATCCTGCTTTTCTTTTGTATATGAATATTTTTCAATATACTTTGTTGCGACTATGCCCCCTCCGATAAGCAATATCAGAATAATCGCTATTATTGTCGGTATAAACTTCTTCACTTTTATTGCCCCCTTGCAATCTCTATGATACTTAGTGATATGTCTTGATCTTATCTGTAGACATACACTGCATTATTATAACAGTTTTTCCTTCTATCGTCATCCATAAAGTTCGTTATATCCTATGTATTTATCCTGTTTTATATCAGTCATATCATTTTTATTTGCTACAAAAGAAAACACACATGCTTTTCAGCATGTGTGATGTTCTTTATAGTCCGTCTCGATATTCTCTTCGGCTCTTCTTCTCTTGATGCCGGCAAGTATGACCTTCTTTTTCTCGATCGCAGTCTGCTTGTCCATAGGAGGGACATCCTTTAACTTGTAGTCGATCCCTAGATTTTCATACTTGGGCTTTGCAAGGTCATGATAAGGCAGTACATCTAATGCCTTAAGATTCTTAAGACCGCCGATAAAGTATCCCAGCTTGTCAAGATAGTAATCATCATCCGTGATGCCCGGAACAACAACGTGTCTTATCCATACCGGAACGTTCTTTTCATCAAGATATTCAGCAAAAGCCAGTATGCCGTCGTTTGGCTGATCCGTAAGTTCCTTGTGCTTGATCGGATCGATATGCTTTATATCGAGCATTACAAGATCAGTCATTGTCATGAGCCTGTCAAGCTTGTCATTATATGCTTTATTGCCCGGCTTGTAGGTTATACCAGATGTATCTATGCAGGTATGTATGTTGTCCTTTTTTGCCAGTTCAAACAGTTCGAGTAAAAAGTCTATCTGAAGAAGAGGCTCTCCGCCGGTAACAGTGATACCGCCGTCTGTGTAGAAACCTTCATTGCGATGGTACTGCTCTATGATATAGCTTGCTTCCATCTCCTCTCCGGCACCTATTACCCACGTGTCGGGATTGTGACAGTAAGCGCATCTCATCGGACATCCCTGCAAGAATACAACATATCTCACACCTGGTCCATCAACGGTTCCGAAGCTCTGTAAAGAATGAATTCTTCCTTTCATGTAACCCTCCAAAAAAGGGACCGGCTAACGCCGATCCCTTATTGCTAGTCTGATTAGATTGACTGATGGAATGTACGAGAGATAACGTCTGCCTGCTGTTCAGGTGTAAGCTTGATGAAGTTTACAGCGTATCCTGATACACGGATAGTAAGCTGAGGATAGTTCTCAGGATGTGCCTGAGCATCTAAAAGTGTCTCTCTGTTCAATACATTAACGTTAAGGTGATGTCCACCCTTTGTTGCATAGCCATCTAATAATGATACAAGGTTGTTAACCTGTGCTGCTGATGCTGCCATAATGATTTCCTCCTTATAATATGATTAATCGTCAATACCTTCATGTAATGTCGGAACGCTGCAAGCCATGGGGTTCTTTGAGCAATCCACACACCCGAGGGTCTGTACTTCCTTGGCTGCTGCATCCATACTCTCGTCCACATCAACATTGACATGTCCTACGCCGTTTGTCATACCGGCATCAAGCTGTGCTACCAAATCATCTATCATACTCTTCTGATCCATACTTAGCGCTCCTTTCTACATGAATAAGTTAAGTTACTTAATTATTTGTTAAGATCGATCTCGATATCACCTGCAAATACCTGATCCTCTTTACCAAGAGCACCGGGGATGATGGTGAACGTGTTAGAGATACCATCCTGTGAATGGTTGAACGGAAGCTTAGATACTGATGACAGTGAAGCTACTGCACCGTGAGTATCACGTCCGTGCATCGGGTTAGCACCGGGAGCGAAAGGCTGACCTTTCTTACGTCCGTCAGGTGTGTTACCTGTTGCCTTACCATATGTAACGTTAGAAGTAATTGTAAGAACTGACATTGTCGGGAATCCATCTCTGTATGTATGATGTCTTCTGATCATTGTCATGAACTTCTTAACGAGGTTCTTAGCGATCTCGTCAGCTCTGTCATCATCGTTACCGTATTTAGGGAAGTCGCCTGTCGTCTCGAAGTCAACGATTACGCCGTCCTCATCTCTTATGCACTTAACCTGTGCATACTTGATAGCTGAAAGCGAGTCAGTAACAACTGAAAGACCAGCCATACCTGTTGCGAAGTAACGAAGTACGTCTCTGTCATGAAGAGCCATCTGTGCTCTCTCGTAGCAGTACTTGTCATGCATGTAGTGGATGATGTTAAGAGTGTTAACATATACGTCTGCGAGCCACTCCATCATATCCTCGTACTTAGCCATTACATCATCGTAGTCAAGGATGTCGCCTTCAACAGGACGGTACTTAGGACCAACCTGCTTCTTTGTAACTTCATCAACACCGCCGTTTAATGCGTACAGCAAGCACTTAGCAAGGTTAGCACGAGCTCCGAAGAACTGCATCTGCTTACCGATTACCATTGAAGATACGCAGCAAGCGATACCGTAGTCATCACCGTGTGTTACTCTCATAAGGTCATCGTTCTCATACTGAACAGAAGATGTTGTGATAGAGATCTTTGCGCAGTACTTCTTGAATGCGATGGGAAGTCTTGTAGACCAGAGAACTGTAAGGTTGGGCTCGGGAGCTGCACCTAAATTCTCAAGTGTATGTAAGTAACGGAATGAGCTCTTTGTTACCATAGGACGTCCGTCAACACCAACACCACCGATAGACTCTGTAACCCAAACCGGATCACCTGCGAATATCTGGTTGTACTCAGGTGTACGAGCGAACTTAACGCAACGAAGCTTCATTACGAAGTGATCGATGAACTCCTGGATCTGCTCTTCTGTAAATGTTCCGTTCTTTAAGTCTCTCTCTGCGTAGCAGTCGATGAATGTAGAAGTACGTCCGAGTGACATTGCTGCACCGTTCTGCTCCTTAACTGCTGAGAGGTAACCGAAGTATGTAGCCTGAATAGCTTCCTGTACGTTTGTAGCAGGCTTAGAGATATCACATCCGTAAGATGCAGCCATCTCCTTCATAAGCTTAAGAGCTACGATCTGCTCTGAGATCTCTTCACGAAGACGGATAACATCATCTGTCATAACACGTCCTGTAGAAGCCTTCTGCTCTTCCTTATCCTCGATAAGTCTGTCGATACCGTAAAGAGCGATTCTTCTGTAGTCACCGATGATACGTCCTCTTCCGTATGCATCCGGAAGACCTGTGATTACGTGTGATGAACGGCAAGCTCTCATTTCAGCGTTGTAAGCATCGAAACAACCTGCGTTGTGTGTCTTACGATGAACTGAGAAGAACTCACTGATCTCAGGGTCAACTGTGTATCCGTTATCTGCACATGCCTTCTCTGCCATTCTGATACCGCCGTAAGGCTGCATTGAACGCTTGAAGGGCTTATCTGTCTGGAAACCTACAATCTTTTCCTTTGACTTGTCAAGGTAGCCGGGTCCGTGAGAAGTGATTGTTGAGATAACCTTTGTGTCCATATCAAGAACGCCGCCGGCTTCTCTTTCCTTCTTCTGAAGATCAAGTACCTGTGCCCACAAATCCTTTGTGTTCTGTGTAGGGTCTGCAAGGAAGCTCTCATCTCCGTCATAGGGAGTGTAGTTCTTCTGGATGAAATCACGTACGTTGATTTCTTCTTCCCACTTGCCGCCTACAAAATCTGTCCATTCTGGTCTCATTTGCTATGCCTCCTATAAAAAAATAAATTAATAATGTTTTATGTATGACTGTTGTGTCGTATGTTAATTATAATTGTGAAATTTACTTAAATCAACATGTTACCTTGTTCTTTTTTTCATACATAAAGCACTTTGAGCCTTTTTCTTGTTTTTATTTTCATACAATTTATAATTGCCTTTAAAATGAAAATGTGATAACTTGTTCTATACAAGAAAAAACGGAGGTACATATCATGACAGGTATTACAAGAGATATGACTATAGGTGATATATTAAGAACCAATCCCCAGGTTGCATCAGTGCTCATGGAAGCAGGGATGCACTGCTTGGGCTGTCCCGCTTCACAGGGTGAGAGCCTTGAGGAGGCAGCTATGGTACACGGACTTGATATAGACGCTCTTATGTCTGCTATCGAAGCTTTCTGATTTAAACAGACAAAATCCCGGGTTTAAAACCCGGGATTTTTTTATTTCTTTACATTATTACATTACCTTTGATAAAGACTGTATCGCGTTATCTTCTATAACGCACTCGTAATGCTCCTTAAAGTAGTATTCACTTGTCGGAAGCATCTTCTCAAGCTTTCCGTACTCGGAAAGAATGTTGCAGGCTTTGTTGTAGCTTTCGGTAGAACTCTCTGTCTTGCTTAAGACGAGCATGTATCTTCCGCTTCTCTCATCCTTGAACAATGAATTCTTGTCATCATATATCCCGCCTAAGACAACACTGGGACGGATGACTGATGCCATTGAATCAAATGAAAAGATCTTTGCGGCATATGTCTGTTCACTGCTTTCCTCAGCGGAAGCATCTGTCTGATCGTTCTCTGCTTTTCCAAGGATCTGTGCTGCTTCCTTTTTAAGCTTCTTGAACAGATCCATAACTTCATCCTGTGAATGAACAATCGTATCATCTACAAGATCTGAATCCGCATCGAAATCATCATCCTCTGAATCGGGAGCAAATCTTGAAAATCTCGTATCGAGCTCTTCAGGATCCTCAACCTTTGTAATTATTAAAACTATGCAATCCGCGCTGATCGGTATCGCTTCTATCATAAGAGGGATGTTATCCGCTTCGAAGCCGAACTTCAAAGCTGCCTGCTGCATCATATCCCTAAAGAGGTTTTTAGCCTTTTCAGTTCCGTATGCAATTTCACTGAGCTTGAGTTCTCTGTCCGCCAGATCTGCTTTTGTAAGCGTGCAGCGTATCTGATTGTCATTGACTTTTTCAATCTTCATAGGCTTTACCTCCTCATAGTATTTTTCGGCTAAAATGAGCACAAAGTTTACTCTATTTAGTATCTGTATTGTACCAAATGTAGTTTCATTGTCAATAGAAAGGCACGCGGGCACGACAGATTTTATAAAAAAATAATAATTGTACTCTTCAAAACTTCCTTGTTATATCCGATTTAATGTATTAGAATAAACGTACCGGGATTTAACCGGTTGTGTATTAAATCTTAAGGAGGTTTTACATTATGGCATATTGTATCGGTGATTCATGCATCAGCTGCGGTTCTTGTGAAGGTCAGTGCCCTGTTGGCGCTATCAGCATGGGAGACGGACAGTTCGTTATCGATGAGACACTCTGCATCGACTGCGGAAGTTGTGCAGGTCAGTGCCCCGTTGGCGCTATCTCTGAGGGCTAATGCAATAGAGAATCGAAAGACGATAAAAAACCCGGCTTATGCCGGGATTTTTTATTGTGATTCTTCTTTTCTTTTCTTTTCCAGATTTCTGAACATTGTATACTGAGGAAGCCATGCAAGCTCGACCGTTCCAACCGGGCCGTTACGCTGCTTACCTATAATTATCTCTGAAATGTTTTTCTTTTCTGTATCCTTATTATAGTAATCCTCTCTGTAGATGAACATTACCACATCGGCATCCTGCTCTATTGCACCGGATTCTCTTAAGTCAGACATCATCGGTCTGTGATCCGGCCTCTGTTCCACCGCTCGGCTTAACTGGCTGAGAGCTATTACAGGAACATTTAGTTCTCTTGCAAGTCCCTTGAGCGATCTTGAGATCTCTGATATCTCCTGCTGTCTTGAATCGGATCTTCCGCTTCCAGTCATCAGCTGAAGGTAGTCTATGATGATTATATCGAGAGGATGATCCAGCTTGTACTTTCTGCACTTGCTCCTGAGTTCTCCTATAGAGATACCCGGAGTATCATCTATTATAAGATTTGATGATCCTATGACACCTGCGGATTCAACAAGCTTTTCCCATTCACTGTCATCAAGCTTTCCGTTTCTCAAATGCTGGGCATCGACTCTTGACTCAAGCGAGAATATACGATTTACAAGCTGCTCCTTACTCATCTCGAGCGAGAAGATGACAACACCCTTCTTTTCCTTGAACGCCATATGCTGGGCTACATTTAAAACAAAGGCTGTCTTACCCATTGAAGGTCTTGCAGCTATCAAGACCAGATCTGACGGCTGCATTCCCGATGTCATGTAATCAAGATCCGCAAATCCGGTAGGTATTCCTGTAACCGTACCCTTTGCCATGTAGGCTGCCTGTATACGATCAAGAGCATTTACAACAACCTGTCTTATGGGAGTGATCTCGCCGGTGTTTCTCTTCTGTACCAGCTCAAACACCTTTCTCTCAGTGGTATCCAGAATAGTCTCCATAGGCTCTTTAGCCTCATAGCAGGTATTCTCGATATCGCCCATGAGCTTTATCATTTTCCTTAAGGTCGATCTGTCTGCCACTATCTGCGCATATGATCTTAGGTTATATGATGTAGGAACGTTTGCAACAATGTTTCCTATATATTCAAGACTGCTGACTTCCGGCGGAACATCCTTTTCCTTTAATCTGTCCTGAAGGGTTACCGGATCGACGGGTTTCCCTTCATTATATAGTTCCACCATCGCATCAAAAATAATACCCAGCTGCTTGTTGTAAAAATCATCCGCACTTATTATCTCGGACGCAACTGCGATGCCTTCTCTGTCTATGAGCATGGAGCCGATAACAGACTGTTCAGCTTCCCTGCTGTTTGGTAGGGTTCTTCTGAGTATTGCTTCTTCTGACATATCTAATTCTGTTCTTTAACTTTTACCTTGAGTGAGCCTGTAACCTGAGGATGCAGCTTGACCTTTACATCAAATACACCAAAGGATCTGATGGGTTCCGCAAGCTGTATCTTCTTTTTATCAACATCAACCTTGCACTGATCCTTGAAAGCCTGTGCTATTTCCTTGCCGGTTACGGATCCGAAAAGCTTTCCGCCTTCTCCGGCTTTTATAAGTATCGTTACCTCTTTTGATTCAAGCTCCTTTGCAAAGGCCTGAGCCGCCTCAAGCTGCTCCTGGGCGATCTTTGCATCATTGTTTTTCTTGAGCTTAAGGTCATTCATGTTTGATGCGTTTGCCTCAACACCGAGGTTCTTTTTCAGGATGCAGTTACGTGCATACCCTTCATTAACATCAACTATGTCACCCTTTTTTCCAAGGCTCTTTACATCTTCGAGTAATATTATCTTCATTATATATCTCCCTCATCAAGCATCTTGTCCAATGTATATTTGAGCTGTGCCATTGCCTCATCAACAGTCACGCCTTCAAGCTGACAGCCCGCCATGTTGATATGACCGCCGCCGCCCATTCTTTCCATTATTATCTGCACATTGACTTCATCTATGGATCTGGCGCTTATATATACCTTATCCTGATAAGGCGTACATACAAAGCTGCCTTTTACTCCCTTTATATTGAGCAGATCGTTTGCTGCCTGGGCACCTACTTCGGTAGGACTCTGGATGCCCTGTTCAGCGGTGCATGATGAGATGGCAAATGCATCTCTGTAAACGATCGCATGGCTGACTGTATCGGCTTTTGCCTTATAAGAATCCGCATCATCCCTGAACAGCTTTCTTACACGTGATACATCCGCTCCGGCTCTTCTTAAGTATGCCGCAGCTTCAAATGTCCTTACACCGGTCTTAGTCATAAAGTTGCTCGTATCAAGCATCATGCCGGAATAGAGTATATCAGCTTCCTCAGCTTTAAGCTTTATACCGTCTGAAATATACTGCAGTATCTCTGTTACCATTTCACATGCCGAAGAAGCATATGCTTCTACATATGAAAGAGTTGCATTCTCTATCGTCTCAGTACCCTGTCTGTGATGATCGAGTACGACTATAGACTTACACATTTTAAGAAGCTCAGGACATTCCGTAATGCTGGGCTTGTTTACATCAACTACTACGAGTACGGCTCCGCTTCCGGCAAGATCTACAGCCTGCTCGCCAGTGACTAACATATCATCCTCAAAATCATCCTGGCTCACATACAGATCCCTCATGGGCTTTAATGAAGCCGATACATCATTTATAACGATATGCGCCTTACGCTCAAGTGTCTTTGCGATACGGGCTATACCAACAGATGCACCGAAGCTGTCAACATCACCCATACGATGACCCATGATAAGAACACGGTCCTTGCTGGTAATGATCTCATGAAGGGCATGAGCTTTTACTCTGGCTTTTACTCGTGTATTCTTCTCAACCTGCTGGCTCTTTCCGCCGTAGTAGGTTATCTGATCGTTAGTCTTTACAACAGCCTGATCTCCGCCTCGTCCGAGTGCAAGATCTATCGCTGCTCTGGCAAACTCATAATTCTGTGAATAGGTAAGTCCGTCGAGACCGACACCCATACTGATCGTCACTGACATCTCGTTACCTATGTTAACAGTCTTGACTTCTTCCAGGATATCGAACTTGCTCTCCTGAAGCTGCTTAACAGACTTCTTTCTGAGTATGATAAGGAACTTATCCTTTTCTATCTTCTTTGATATACCGTCAAGTGATGATATATACTTATTGATCTTTCTGTCGATGAGAGCTGTAAGAAGTGAACGTCTTACTTCCTCGACACTTTCAAGCGCTTCATCGTAGTTATCAAGATACAGCAGAGCAACAGCAAGGGACTGATCATCGTTTTCCCTGAGGGCTATCTTTAAGGCAGTCTCGTCAAACATATAAAGTGCGGTCATATATCCTTCATAACCGTCTCCGTCCACAAGATCACTGTGCCTTATCATGCCGTCAAGTGCGATCCTTCTGTATCTGGCACTGAATTCCCTGTTGTCATAGGATATCGGCAGGATACCATAATCCTCTTCTCCATTCAGCTTATCAAGCGTAACCTCTGAGAAAACCGATGTGATAGATCTTCCGGATGCGCTCTTTTTATGGATCAGATCCTCAAATTCATGGTTGCTCCATATGATTTTCCCATCCTCATCCAGAAGTGCATAAGGAAGTTCCATCTCTTTAAGAAGCTTACTCTGAACCTGGCCGTATTCCGTAGCAAAGCTTACCAGATCATCTACTATGATATTTCCTTTTCTGACATACAGAACAAGGAATATGATAAAACTGATCACTGCAGTTATGCCTATACCCAGTCCAGCATACTGCGGAAAAAATGCGACTATGATGGCAACGATCGCCAGCATAATGGTGATATATAAGAGTGCATACAGATACAGGTGCAGCGCACCTTTTACCTTAATCTTTGATCTCATAAATAATCTACGCTATCCTTTTAATCCACATAAGTGGTGACAACACACCTTTTTTATCATACCACTTTTATATGTTTTTTACCATAAGAACAAAAAGACACTTTCCGGAGCAAAACCGAAAAGTGTCTTTTTAATGTACTACCTATTACTCTGCAACGTAAGGCATAAGAGCTAAGTGACGAGCTCTCTTAACAGCAACTGTAAGTGCTCTCTGATGCTTAGCACAGTTTCCTGTGATCCTTCTGGGAAGGATCTTGCCGCGCTCTGATACGTATCTCTTAAGCTTAGCTGTATCTTTGTAATCTATAGTATTATCTTTTCCACAAAAAACGCAAACTTTTTTTCTTCTGCGCATTCCGCCGGGTCTTCTCTTAGGACCGTCAGCGCTACGCTCTGTCTTATTAAAAGCCATTGTAATGCCTCCTATTCAAATTAAACATTAGTTAAATGGCAGATCCTCATCTATTCCGTCCGGAATATTCATGAATCCGTCACCGGCAGGTGCAGCCTGGCTCTGTGAGGGAGCTGTAAATCCTGAATCGCTTGCGGCATTGTCGCCTCTGCTTTCAACAAACTCAGCTTCATCAACAACTACGTCTGTTGTATAAACCTTGGCACCTTCCTTGTTGGTATAACTACCTGTCTGAATGTGTCCATAAACGCCTATGCGACGACCCTTTGTAAAATATTTCTCGATAAACTCCGCAGTACGTCCGAATGCAACACAACTGATAAAATCAGCTGACTGTCCGTCCTGGCTGTTTGCTGATCTTCTGCGATCAACAGCAAGTGAAAATCTTGCTATAGCCATTGATGTATCATTCTGCGAATATCTGACCTCAGGGTCTCTTGCTAAACGTCCTATAAGAACAACTTTATTCATATAATCTCTCCTTTATGCTTCGTCTTGTCTGATGCATAAGAATCTAATAACGTTGTCCATGATACGAACACGGCTCTCGATCTCAGCGGGAGCTGTCGCTTCTGCTTCAAACTGGATGAAGTAGTAGAATCCCTCGTGCATCTTCTGAATCTCGTAAGCAAGTCTCTTCTTACCCCATTCATCAACGTTTGAGATCTGACCGCCGAATCTCTCGATATAAGCTTTAACTTTATCGACTACAGCAGCTCTTTCTTCATCTTCGATCTTAGCACTGACAACAACGGCTAATTCATACTTGTTCATGCTTTTTTACCTCCTTTTGGACTCTGGCCCCGTTTTGCTCGGAGCAAGGAATAATATTTCACGAATGTTTATTCTAGCATAAGCCTTACTGTATTGCAAGGGTGATTTTTGTGGGGAATACACATTCTGAAACTCTATAGACATTAATGTCAACGTCTGGCTCCACATCTGCTGCATTCTGAATGATCGTAAACATCTGTATAGACTGTCACCGGTGCACCACTATTGGTATATGTCGAAGTTGATTCTGTCCTATATACATCTTGCCAGTCATGACCTGCAGGAGGCAGATCACCTATCTCCAATACTTCGCCGCATACCGTACAAAATCGTTTTGTGGTGCCATGTTCTTCACATCCAGGTTGTTGAGTAATAGTTAGTTCGCCCGGTACATGGCCCTTTGCTGGTATTGCCTCAGTAGCAAGCACTGTTCCGCATACTGTGCACACCTGCTGTTTTGAACCGGCTTCCGTACATGTCGCATCTTTGACGATCTTCATCTCGCCTGCTACATGGCCCTTTGCTGGAATCTTTTCTTCCTTAATAACCTCTCCGCAATCCTTGCATGTCTGCTGCTTAAGCCCATCAGCTGTACATGTAGGCTCCTTGACTGTCTTCATATCATCGGGAGCATGTACATGCTCGGTAGGTTTAGCTTCATCTTTATCTGCTTCATCTGAATTATCACTTGTTGAAGTTATATCATTTCCTGTACTGTTTGCAGAAGAATCATCATTTCCGCTCTCGTCACCTTCCGGATACTGAGGATCATTTATCTCTATACCACTCTTTCTGAGTAGTGCGATAAGTCTAGGTACATTTGCCTTGGGAAGATTATCATAATCAAGGATACGAACCTCTTGTCCTTCTTCTCCTACAACAAACTCAGAAAGATCGTCATTTCCTCTTATGAGAGCACTCTCACCGGGTCCGAATTCCTTCTCGACTCCGTTGTATGTTCCTGTCCTTGTCTTAAGTTTGCAAAGTACTCTTCCTTCCGTAACCTCAAGCAGGGTATATACAAACCCGTCATTACCCATATAGACAGTGACTCTGAACGTAGTTCCTCTGACTGACATAGTAGAGTTTGGCGTATCCACTTCATAACTGTCATCTATACCAAGCTTGGCATTAAGGACATTGAGTTCAGAACCCTTGTCGATCCTTATCTTTATCCTGCTGCTTTCCTTTGGAGAGCTTGCTTCAAGTACAAAGTGCGTATTCTCGTCAGCATATACATACTTTTCATTATCAGCGCACATAACAAGCTCGGAAGCTTCCATGACCGTTACATCATCACCGCTGTACAGACGCTGGCCTTTATATGCCTGACCGTTGTTTCTCTCACCGACAACATCGACGGTGCCTTTTACGTCCTCAACCGAGATGCTGCGATATCCGTCCTTTTTTAATACAACAGCAAGTATTATACCAACGATGACTGCTGCGCATATGGCGCCGGCTATGGCCTTTCCTTTGGTTGTTTTCATAAGTTCTTTCATCTTCTCCTCCATATCAAACATCTATACAATCATAAAGATATTCAACATATTTACCGTCTATATTTCCTGACGCTGCCATATCTCTCATTATAGCAAACGCCTTTTCCTTTGGTATAGGCTTTTTATACGGTCTGTCGGTGGCAAGCAGTGCATCGCATATATCTGCAACAGCCATGATACGGGCTTCAACTCCAAGTTTATCAGCTGTAAGCCCTAAAGGATAACCCCTGCCGTTAAGACACTCGTGATGCTGAGCTGCCCATATGGGTGCATCCTGAAAATACTTAATGAAATGAACCTTATCCAGGATTCTCTTTGTTATGGCTACATGGCTTTCCATAATCTTACGTTCTTCAGATGTAAGTGTTCCTTTTCTGATACTCAGGCATTCCTTTTCATTTTCGGTAAAGAACGGCTCTCCACAAAAATCATATTCAAGTACCTTCTTTAAGGATTCAAACGTATCATCATCCAAAAAACCCGCAGCGTTGACTTTTTCTATCATCGCTTCCGTCTCATCGATACGCGATGCCATTTCATCATACCATTCTTCAGACATCTTACCTTCCAGCATCATTACCTTTGCCTTCAGTCTGAATATCTCAAGACGCTTATTGATCTCGCTCTCTCGTCCGTTAAGTCTCGTGGCCTTGTTCATTACTTCAAGCGGGACAGCCATCTTTCCTATATCATGCAGGAATGCTCCCATGACAAGCTGTTCTTTTCTGTTTGGATCAAAGTATTCCTCTTCTAGTCCCTTGTCATGAAGCTCATTGATATGATCTGCTATCATGCCGCTGTACTTGGCTACCTTTCTGGTATGGCTCGCATTGTAAGGTGTTCTTTCATCGATTGCAGCTGCCATGGCTTCGGTGAATGACCACATCTGGTCTTTTAATTCCTGCTGATAATGCATGTTTGAGATTGCGATCGCTGTAAGAGATCCCAGCGCATATATGATCTTTTCAAAATGCGATTCAAACCCTATAACTTTGCCTTCGCTATCCTGTGCATTGATGAGCTGAAGCACACCTGCAACCTCGTCATTATCATCTATGAGAGGCACGACCATCATCGACTGGGTATGATATCCGGTCATCGCATCATATTTCTTCGGACCGGAAAAATCGAATGTTTCGTCTTTTCTTACATCAACAATATTTAATGTCTTTCTGTGAATAGCCGAATAAGAGCAGATATTCGATTCGCTTACAGCGGCAACCGGAGGCAGATCTATCTCCTCTCCGTTGCTTCCCTTGTCTACCCCCATGGAAAGTGTCTTCATGATCTTGAATTTTAAGGCACCATCCTCCAGAAGATAGAGTGTTCCGGCATCACAGTTTGTGATATCCATGCTCTTTGTTATTATCATATTGAAAAGCTTGTTGCGGTCTCTTTCCGCAGAAAGCGCAATACCTATGTCCAATATGACCTGCAGTTCGTCTGTTTTATTCATACCCGTTTTCCCCTTTAGATAGGCTACAGAGCCTTAAGATATTCCAGTGAGCGTTTTATCTTGTCATATCCGTTTACTTCTATCAGCATATTTACATCAGTGCCGTATCTTAGTACAAGATCCTTAAACTCGTTATAATCGATCTTCCCGTCGCCGGTTGCAAGATGTAGATCGGATTTCATGTCATGATCGTTGATATGCATATGACCTATATACGGACTGAATGCATCATACCATTCACCCGGATCCGTATCAGTCAGACATGCATGTGCATAGTCAAGACAGATATACACATTGTTATGCCCCTTGAGGTTATTTACCAGATCAACAATCGGCTTTGGGCTTTTCTCAAATGTATTCTCAATATATATATGAATATCCTTATACTTGTCTGAGAGCTCTGACATATATTCACTCATGCCGTCAAGCCATATCCTGTTGTACTCATCGGTATCAAGCCCTGCCAGTCTTCCGGTATGAAATACCACTCCTTTGCAATTCAGTCTGCTCGCGATGTCCATGGACTGCTCAACAAGTTCCCTGCTTCTTTTTCTAATAACAGAGTCGGTGCTGATCATCGCTATATCATAGAATACGCCATGCAGAGTATCTCTGGTCTTATCCCTATCAAGATCTTCATAGAATCTGATCCTCTTATCAGTCTCATCCTTGTCTTCATATACATAAGGCCAGAAAAAATCATTATATTCAAATGCCGTATTATATTCCTGTGAAAGCGACAGACATCTGTCCATATCGCTTATATCAGGTATTATCGACCATCGTCCCTTCATTGTGCGTGCCTTCTTCCTTATTGAGTTTTACTACACTGAAGATCTCTATCTTGTTGCTCTTTCCCTTAAGCGGTATCTCGCCTACGGATTCAGCCTCGATCCTTCCCTTCAGTTTATTGTATACGTCTTCACTTATAAGTATCTGTCCGGCCTTGGCATTGCTCTCAAGTCTTGCCGATGTATTTACCGTATCACCGATAGCTGTATAGTCCATTCTGAAATCACAGCCTATATTTCCAACGATGGCAGGACCACAGTTGACACCGACACCGAACTTTATCGTTCTTCCAAACTTCTCTTCAAGCTGCTTTTCGAGCTTCTCAGCACCTCTGCTTATATCCCATGCGGTAGCGACAGCCTGATACACATAGTCATCGAGATCAAAAGGAGCATTGAATATAGCCATTGCAGCATCACCGATAAACTTATCAAGTGTTCCGTTATGACTGAGCACACAGTCCGTAACGTGTTTAAGATATTCGTTTAATATCTCAACGACCTGCTCAGGTTCGAGCAGCTCGGACATGGATGTAAATCCTCTTATATCTACAAACAAGACAGCTATGTCTCTCTTCTCACCTCCAAGATGAAGTTCAAAATCTCCGGTGTGCGAAAGCTCATCAACAACCTGAGGAGCGACATATTTCTTGAACACATCGAGTGTATGTCTTCTTCTAATACGTTCTACTACATACTTTTCAAATATGAAGTAAATATCAGCAAGTATCAGAAACAGGATCACATATGCGCACTGGATATATACTCCCTTGCCTGCCAGAAATCTTCCGACAAGAAGATAAACAGCAGAAATCACCAGCGAAACGATAACGATGACAGACGGTCCCTTTTTTCTAAGAAGCAGGGCAAATAATGCAGCGATCAGTGCGGTTATGAAAGCCATCTCCAGACGGTTGAGAGCCAGCAGTGTCTTTGACTGCATGTATGCCTGTATGATGTTCGCATGGATCTCGACACCGTACATTGTCCTTCCTCTGTCTGAGGCAGGCTGGTATGAATCCTGAAATCCCGGAGCATATGCGCCGACCATTACGATAGCATCCTTAAAGGCACTCATCGGCACCTTATCTGAAAGGACTGCTCTGAGCGATACTTCACTGTACTCTCCGGATTCTCCCGAATACAGGAATCTGAACTGACCTACAGAATTTGTCGGCGGCTCATTTACTCTGTTTCCATGTTTTTCCTGATATGTTCTGTATACAGCAAACGCAAGGCTCTCGTGTACATCTCCGGCTTTGTCCTTAAGCTCTGCGGGAACACTTATCTTGTTCATGGAATGACGCACATATCCATCGTTCGCTATACAGGCATTGGTAAAGCCTGAATACGCTGCTTCATTTAAGGAGTCATAAGGCATCTCGATATCAGCGACATGCTCGGTATTGTAGAAACGTCTTCCCTTGCTGTCAGTCTCAAGCTGACCCCTATAAACGATATTGGTCCCGACTATTACATTTCTTCCTTCTTTTGATGCAGCGGCTGCAAGAGCGTCATCGTCCTCTTCATTGAGCTGATCGGTAAGTATGAAATCCAAGCCCACTACCGAAGGAGCATTCTCTTCATCCTCATAGAGCTTGTCCACAAGCTCTGCGAGCTTTCCTCTTGACCAGACAGTGAAATTGCCGTATTCATTCAGAGTCTCTTCATCTATTCCTATGATGACGATTCTCGGATCTGTACCGTTAAGTCTCGAATATATATGGTCGGTGATATATGTGTCTACGGAATACAGCGGATCAAGAAATGACATCAGCGCCATGAACAGTGCTGCAGCAATAACACATATGGTGTAAACATGTTTCTTCATTTTAGTATGATCATTCCTTCATTAGTTCAAAAGCTTCTCTGAATACTTTTCCTATGGAATCATGTATCACAAGATCAGCTCTTCTGTCTGCGCTGGTTTCACTCTTGTTAATAAGTATGAGATTGTTTCCTCTGAAGTAATCGATCAGTCCCGCTGCAGGATAAACGATGAGGGATGTTCCGCCGATTATCAGAGTGTCAGCTTTTGCGATCGCATTTACGGAGTTGCTTATTATCTCCTGGTCAAGTCCTTCCTCATATAAGACAACATCGGGTTTTACCCTTCCGCCGCATTTCTTGCACACGGGGATTCCTTCTGACTCGAGAACATACTTCTCATCATAGAATTCACCGCATGTCATGCAGTAGTTTCTAAGTACCGAACCATGAAGTTCATAGACAGTCTTTGAACCTGCTGCCTGATGAAGTCCGTCGATGTTCTGCGTAACGACCGCTTTTAACTTTCCCATCTTTTCAAGTTCGGCCAGCACTTTGTGAGCATCGTTTGGCTTTGCATCGGGATAGATAAGCTTATCTTTATAAAATTCAAAAAACTCTTCAGGATATCTTACAAAGAATGTATGTGATACGAGCTGCTCGGGTGTGAAATTGATCTTAAGCTTTTCATTCCACAATCCGTTCGAGCTTCTGAAATCAGGTATGTTAGACTCGGTGCTTACTCCCGCACCGCCAAAGAAGACTATGTTGTCGCTTTCCTTAAGAATCTTCGCCAGTTCTTTGATCTCTTCACTCATAGTGTGTAACCTCCAATCCCAATAAATAAGCAAGGCACCATCTTACGATGATGCCTGATCGCCAAAGTTAAAGCAACGGCTCATCCGTTACTGTATATTTTAAACTTTGCATTGTATCCGTGTCTAGCGCGATTTTCTTCAAGATCGGCAAGTTTTGCCTCGATCCTGCTCTTTACCATCTCGCTTATCTGCTTTGTTGTCATATTTGAATACTCTTCAAAATATATAGGCTCAAGGAAGCACACCTGGGTCGTGACCTTTTTAAGAGTATTAAAATCAAAAACAAGATGCGAATCATATATAGCGACCGGAACTATAGGTGCCTCGGCAGACTTGGCACATTTAAATGCGCCGGGTCTGAATTCCTGCAGGACGTTTCCGTTCTGATCGTAACCGCCTTCAGGAAAATATATATATTTTCTTCCCCTTTTTACTTCCTCAGTAAGCTGCAGCAGTTCTCCGTACTGCTGCTTTAGGTTGTTTCTCTCAAGGCGCTTGCCTCTCATAACACGAACAATCTGATTAGCCAGCAAGACCTTGCTTCGTTCAGCATCCATAACAACTGAGCACGGCTGTTCGTGAACCGACATGATCCCCAGTGCGTCATATCTTCCCTGATGGTTCGAATACATGATATATCCGCCTTCTTTCGGCAGGTTTTCAGATCCGCTTCCGATAGTGCGGATCCTTCCTCGTCTCTGAAGCGTAAAACACAGGCTCCTTACCAGCTTGTAACATGCTTTTTCATCGTATCTGTCAGCATGATTATACATGTAATTGGCCATCAGTATGTAGTATAGGATTATCGGGATCGAAAATCCCACAACATAATAAAATCTAAGCATAAACACTCCCTCGATAGGTTATATACCAATCCACAAATAATTATAAATAAAGCATTCTGCTTTTGCAAACCACATGAAGTAGTATGCTATATTACATCAAAGGATATATAATAATGATATGGCCAACGAATATTTCAAGGAAGCTCTGCACAACTTCACATCAGACTATGCATACGGCTCTCAGATAAGGCATCTTTATGATCAGGGATTAAATATCGAAAGGATCAAGGAAAAGCTCGATTATCCGACTCCTATTGAAACCGTTTATGAATATCTAAAAAAGTATCTGATCGATTCAAGGATAATCGTCTTTAACGAATCCGATATACCGTCATCTACTAAGGCTTCTTCATATACGGTGGAATACGACTCACTGGGAAGGAAATCGTTCAGACTGCAAAAAGAACGGGGCAAAGATATGAATGATCTTGTGACCCGTTCCTATTTAGGTGATATTACTGCTATTCCCGATATACTAAACTGCTATGCTCATGTAGATCTTTCGATCGCATCAAAAAACAGCGATATCCTTGATTCGAAGCTTAAAGATTACTGCTGTACCATGCCGTTTCCTAAAAAGCCCTGCTATATACGTTTAAATCCTTCTCTGCTTGATATAGTAAATACTCTGTACAAGGCAGGTCTGTGGCACGATGTGATGATCTCCCCCAAGGAAGGGATAAGATACTCTTTATAAGCATCCGTTTGCTTTCAGATATTCAAAGAATCCTTCAAGGCCTTCCTTAAGATCACTGTATGTGGCTTCAAAGTCTCCGGTATACCAAGGATCTGCCACATCTCTTCCCGAATCGGCGAATGTCATAAGCTTATAAATCTTGCCGTCGGGATCTCCTCCAGCTATGCGCTCCATGTTTCTGATATTGTATGTATCCATACCTATCAGATAATCATAGTATTCGTAATCAGATCTTGTCATCTGTCTAGCTCTGTGAGGAACAAGAGGTATTCCGACCTGTCTGAGTTTGCTCACCGTACCGTAATGAGGCGGGTTGCCGATCTCTTCTCTGCTGGTTGCTGCCGAGTCTATCTCAAACAGATCCTCTAATCCTTTCTGCTTTACAATATGTGCCATCATACTCTGGCCCATTGTACTCCTACAGATGTTGCCGTGGCAGACAAATAAGACTTTTATCATTTCATAAATCCTTTCAAAATGCTTTGATTTGCGCTTGTTTGCGCCGATTTATCAAGGCTTTTCGATGTCACGATTTTTATACATAGATCGTGACAAATGGCAAATCCTTGCAAAGTGTAGCAAATCTTGGCCTTCAAACGTAGTCAAAATCGTAGTAAATCTGAATATGTTTACTACCGCAGGTTCATTTCCGTGGGTGCATTTTGCACCGAATTTCAATCAGGTTCTGTAATCCTCTGTTCACTGTATTTATATCCGTCCGGGATACGGATATACGCCCTGATATGTTCGTCAACAGGACGTTCTATAATTT
>JAEEGG010001514.1_pt1 | contig 62872 bp, 48 predicted proteins | sample 9134161 | NCBI WGS metagenome assembly JAEEGG01 (sample SAMN16246543, study PRJNA631951) | gut metagenome | biome: gut microbiome; feature: rumen; material: CR-attached | host: Bos | place: Iran: Karaj | collected 2018-10
TCGAGCGCCTGCGCACCCTCGTGCCCATCAGCACCTTCCTCAGCGACAACTGGGAGGGCGTCGAAGGCAACACCAGCGGCGGCGGCGGCAGCACGCCTCCCGACGATGGTCCTGCCAACGCCGGCACGGACGGAGACTAGGCGAAGTGCCCGCCTTCGGGCGGGCGCTTCTAAATGATAAATGATAAATGATAAATAACGGGCGAAGCCCTGATGGCGGGCAAAGCCCTAAATGATAAATGATAAATGATAAATGATAGGCGGAGCAAAGCTCGCTTTAATCAAAATGACAAGTGATAAGTTGCGGGTTGGCTTTTTCATTTATCATTTATCATTTATCATTTAGGGCGAAGCCCGCATCATTTGGCAGGCCCGCATCATTTGGGGCGGACGCTCTCACTAAAACAATTAAAGGTTTACAGTCATGAACAAATGGGTAAAAATCGTCTTAAAAGCTATCAGCTACATCATCACCCTGATTCTCGGTGGTGCAGGCGCTGAGCTCATGTTATAAGCTATGTTGGCCACGAAAAAGATTCAGTACTCCTGCGCAGTGGCGCTTATCCTCACAAGCATCGTGATGGTTGCCTATCAAGTCATTGAAATCAACGATGTGGCCAACGGCTTGTTGTTCTACGTCGGCCAGGCGTTCCTGCTGGCAGGAAGCATCTTCGGACTCGACTACTACGTTGACAAGATTCGGAAAGAATCATGGGGACAGGAAGAATCAGGGGGACAGGTTTTTGAATGAATTCCCCGAATTCACTTCAAACAACCTGTCCCCTTGATTCTCCTGATTCTTATTGGTCGAAAGTACTCCCGCTCGAAAAAGCTCAAATTATATTTGGCTTTTTGCTCGCTTATTCGTACCTTTGAGCTTTGCTCTTAGGTACTCCCGCTCGAAAAAGCTCAAATTATATTTGGCTTTTTGCTCGCTTATTCGTACCTTTGCAGGCTGAGAACTACTAATACATTATTTTATTAAGCTATGAGAATAAGGAGACTATTGCTGCTAGCATTGTTCATGACTGTTTTGGGAATGAATGCTCAGAGTGTTCGTGAGACCGTCCGTCTGGACAAGGGCTGGAAGTTTGCGTTTGGCCACGCCGCCGATCCTCAGAAGGACTTCGGGTGTGGCACGGAGTACTTTAACTACCTGACGAAGGCCAATTCCATACATAACGAAGGCCCCTACGTACAGAAGTTCGATGACTCCAAATGGCAGGAGGTGAACGTGCCTCACGACTGGGTGACCACATTGCCCTATGCCCGTGAGGCCAGCCACTCGCACGGCTACAAGACCGTAGGGTGGAAATATCCTGAGACCAGCGTGGGGTGGTATCGCAAGGTCTTCAAGATAGATGGCACCGACCTGGGGAAGCGGCTGGTGCTGCGTTTCGATGGCGTCTTCCGTTCGGCACAGGTGTGGTTCAACGGGTTCTACATGGGCACGGAACCCAGCGGCTATGCCACTCAGGTGTACGACATCACTCCTTATGTGAAATACGGTGAGGACAACCTGGTCTGCGTACGTGCCGATGCCTCGTTGGAGGAGGGTTGGTTCTACGAGGGTGCCGGTATCTATCGCGACGTGTGGCTGGAGAAGTCGGCCGAGGTGAGCGTGGCTCCCTTCGGGACGTTTGTCTATGCAGAGCTGAAGGAACCGTACGACGTGGCGTTGTTGCGTGTTAAGACAGAGGTGACGAACAGCAGCCTGAAGACACAGCAGTATGAGGTGGAACAACGGCTCATAGACGCCGAGGGACAGGAGGTGGTCCGTGCCAATGGGCACCAGAATCCGCTGAAAGCCAAGGAGACGCGTATGACGCAGCATGTCATGAAGCTCACGAACCCGCATCTGTGGAGCACTACCGACCCCTATCTGTATAAGGTGGAGACCACGGTGAAGGTGGATGGCAAGGTAGTGGATGTCTATGAAACCACTACGGGCATCCGCGAAATCATGTTCGATGCCGAGCGGGGATTCCTGCTGAATGGCCAGCAACTGAAGCTGAAGGGCGTGAACCTGCACCAGGATCATGCTGGCGTGGGTTCGGCCATTCCCGATGCCCTGCAGGCCTGGCGCATCCGTCAGCTGAAGCAGTTCGGGTGTAACGCCTACCGTGCCTCGCACAACCCCATGACACCGGCCTTGCTCGACGTGTGTGACCGCGAGGGAATATTGGTGATTGACGAGAACCGCCTGATGGGTATCAACGACGAGCACCTGCGGCTGTTGGAACGTATGATCAAACGCGACAGAAACCACCCCAGCATCATCCTGTGGAGCGATGGCAACGAGGAGTGGGGTATAGAGAACAATATCCAGGGCACCCGTCTGGCCGAGGCCATGCGCGAATATACGCGTCTCTATGACCCCACGCGTCCCAGCACGGTGGCCAATGCCGGCGGTACGGAACTGATAAAAGGTCTCGATGTGGTGGGCTTCAACTATATTGTACAGAACGATGTGGACAACCGCAAGAAGGCGAACCCCTCATGGCGCATCGTCGGAACGGAAGAGACAACGGGCTGCGGCACACGCGGCTGGTATTTCAAACAGCCGGAGTTCCCGGGACGCATGGTCAGCCTGAACCGTACGAACGAGCAGAACTATGAAAACATCATTGAGCGTGGCTGGAAGTTCTATGCCGAGCGGCCATGGGCTGCAGGACTGTTCTACTGGACGGGCTTCGACTATCGCGGCGAGCCCAATCCCCTGGAGTTTCCTGCCCACGAGTCGGAGTTCGGCATACTGGACTACTGCGGATTCTGGAAAGACGAGGCCTGGTATCTGAAGGCCTGGTGGACGGACGAGCCCGTGCTGCATGTGTTCCCCCATTGGAACCTGCAGGGCCATGAGGGTGAAGAGATAGAGCTATGGGCGTACAGCAACTGCGACGAGGTGGAGCTGACGGTGAACGGCAAGAAGCTTGGCCGCCAGCCCATGCCGCGGAACGGACACTTGAAGTGGAAGGCCGTGTACCAGCCCGGCAAGGTGGTGGCAACGTGTTACAAGAACGGCAAGCGAATGATGACAGAGACCATAGAGACCACGAAGCCCGCCGCGAAGACGGTGTTGAAGGCCGACCGCTCAAGCATCTGTGCCGACGGGCGTGACCTGGCGGTGATAAAGGTTGAGGTGCAGGACCAGAAAGGGCGTGTAGTGCCCAATGCCTGTCCACAGCTGACGTTCAGGATCGAGGGCGACGGCCGCATACTGGGTGTAGGCAACGGCGACCCGATGTATGCAGGCTTGGACCATCCGAACGTTTTGGACTGCAAGGAGTTCTCCATTCCCGCTTTCAACGGACTGGCTCAGGTGTTGGTCCAGAGTACGGAAGTGGCGTCGGCCATCACCCTCAGCTGCGAGAGTGCCGGGCTGAAGACCGGAAGCATTGTTGTCAATACCAAATAAAGACTTTCCCCGTATGAAGACACGTTTGTTGACAGTCCTGTTGCTGTGTGTTGCGACAGCCTTGCAGGCTCAGGACTTTGCCGGTGCGAAGTGGATTGCGATGGAGGCAGACTCGACCATCCTCTTCCCACACGTGCACCTGTTGAAAGCCAGTTCGGAAAAAGGTCGCTCGCTGAAGACCTACGAGTTGCCCGTGCTGACGAAGACGGTGAAGCTGAGGAAGGCCGGGGTGAAGCGTGCCTGGGTGGATATATGCGGCTTGGGACAGTATGAGTTGTTTCTTGACGACAGGAAGGTGGGTGACTATTTCCTCAGTCCCGGCTGGACGATGTACAACAAGGAACTGCTCTACAACGAGCTGGATGTGACCAGCCACCTCGCATCTCTGCATACCTGTCCCCAGCCCGTGCTTTCCATTCGGGTGATGCTGGGCGGCGGCATGTATGACATTCCCCTGAAGGGTTACCACAAGATGGGCGGCTCGTGCGGAGCACCGAAACTGCTGTTCTGTCTGCACATCGCGTATGACGATGGTGAGACGCATACCATAGTGAGCGACGAGTCGTGGGAGGCTGCACCCAGTCCGGTGCGCTACGCCAGCATCTATGCAGGTGAATGGCACGATGCAGCCTATGAACGAAGTCTCGAAGACGGCAAGATGGTGAGGAAATGTGTGGTGACCAGGCCGCAATGGGACGTGCCGCTGGTGAAACAGCAGCCCGGCACTTTCGTCAGGGTGAGCCGCGAGCTCCCGGCGGTACAGCTGAACGACAGCCTCTATGACACACGGCAGAACTGCTCGGGCATTGTGCGGCTGAAGGTGCGCGGTCAGCGTGGCAAGAGCATCAGCCTGCGCCCGGCAGAGGTGCTGAAGGACGGGAAGGTCTACCAGAAGAGCTTGCCCAACTATGAGTGGAAATACACCCTGAGCGGCGACCGGAACGGTGAGACATGGCAGCCGCAGTTCTCGTATACGGGTTTCCGCTATGTGGAAGTGAAGGCCGACGAGGGCGTGGAACTGCTGGAGCTGACAGGGCTTCATACCACCACCGATGCAAAAGAGGTAGGGTCGTTCGAGTGTTCGGACACCCTCTTCAACAGGATACACACCCTCATTGACTGGGCCATACGCAGCAACCTGGTGAGCATCACCACCGACTGCCCCACACGCGAGAAGCTGGGTTGGCAGGAGCAGAACCACCTGATGGCTCTGTCGATGATGTACCGCTACGACATGTGTGCGCTGATGAACAAGATAGCCGATGACCTGGCAGCCTCGCAGCATGAAGACGGCGCCATTCCCACCATAGCCCCGGAATACACGCTGTTTGACAAAGGCAGCGGCTTTGAGGACACACCGGAGTGGGGCGCCTCGTTCATCCTCTGCCCCTGGTACACCTGCCAATGGTATGGCGATGACTCTGCCCTGCGCAAGCATTATGATGCGATGAAACGCTACATCGGCTATCTGGAGTCGCGTGCCCAGGACGGAATCCTCGACTACGGACTGGGCGACTGGTACGACCTGGGGCCCAAGGCGCCGGGCTTTGCCCAGCTCACCAGCGTGGCACTCTCGGCCACGGCGATGTACTACTATGAGCTGACCACCATGCAGCAGATAGCCCGCCACTTGGGTCATGATGCTGATGCCGCCCGGTTTGGGAAGACTGTCGGCGATGTGAAACAGGCTTTCAACAGGCGCTTTGCCACAGGCGACGACCACGTCTACGAGAACGGTAGTCAGACAGCATTGGCAATGGCACTCTACATGGATCTTGTCACCGACAGCACGCGCCAGCCGGCACTCGATGCCCTGGTACGCGACATTGAGCAGTGCGGCTATGCCCTGACAGCGGGCGACGTGGGTTTCCGCTATGTGGTACAGGCGCTGCAGCAGAACGGACGCAGCGACATCGTCTACCTGATGAACCATAACGACTCCGTGCCTGGATATGCCTATCAGCTGAAACAAGGCGCGACGGCTTTGACCGAGAGCTGGCAGGCCTACAATACGGTGTCGAACAACCACTTGATGCTGGGACACCTGATGGAGTGGCTCTACGGCGGACTGGGCGGCATCTGTCCTTCAGACCATGCCTGGCGCCATGTGGTGTTTGCCCCGCAGATGGCCGGTGACGTGACGTGGGCAAGGACATCGCTCCAGACGCCTCGGGGAAAAGTGTCGTGCCACTGGACGCGAGACCCGTCGAAAGGCCTGTGGACAGTCGCCGTGGACGTACCCCGGGAGTCTGACGCCGAGGTCTGTCTGCCCGATGGGCGGCGGGTGAATGTCAACGGCGGAAAACATGTTTTTGAGAGCCCTGCACAATAAATGTAAGAAAACGTAGTTATTATTATAGCGAAACCCGGAACTCTTGGGTTTCTACATGGTAAATGAAAAATGATCACTTTTCACATCTAAATATGAAAAGACTTGCAATAGCCTTGTGCCTTTTCCTGTCGGTTTCGGCAGGATGGGCACAGTCGGGTATGACCGACAACCAGATTATAGACTTTGTCGTGGAACAGAACGCCCAGGGTGTGCCCCGCCAGAAGATTGTGCAGCAGCTGATGCAGCGCGGCGTGAAGGTTGACCAGATACAACGTATCTACAAGAAGTACCAGAAGCAGATGAAGAACGGTGCCCTGGGAGCCGAGGACATTACCGCCGGTTCGCGGGAGGTGAAGACACGTATGCGTGAGGCCAACGGCGAACGTAAGGACAAGGAAAAGGAGATGGAGAAGAAGTACTCGTCGCAGTACCGGACAAAGGATATGCGCAAGAAGACGAAGCGGAATACCTATGACGATGAAGACGAGGAGTTTGTGGAGATGGACGAAGCCATGGACTTCATGATGCCCGACTCGCTGAAGTACTTCCTGGACGAGGAGAAGGACAAGGGAAGGAAGATATTCGGTCACGACATCTTCAACCGCAAGGACATGACATTTGAGAGCAATATGAACCTGGCCACGCCGCAGAACTATGTGCTGGGACCTGGCGACGTGGTGAATATTGACATCTGGGGCGCCTCGCAGGAGAGTGTGAGTGAGACCATATCGCCCGACGGAACCATCGTTGTGGAGGACGTAGGCGTGATACAGTTGGGAGGACTCACCGTGAGCCAGGCACGCCAGCGGCTGCGCAGCACCCTGGGGCCGCGTTTCCAGGACTCGAAGATAGCGCTGAGCGTGGGACAGACACGCACCATCACGGTGAACATCGTGGGTGAGGTGAAGCAGCCGGGAACATACGCCATGTCGGCATTCTCCACCGTGTTCAATGCGCTTTATATGGCGGGTGGTCCCAACGACATCGGTACGCTGCGTAGTGTGAAGGTCTACAGAAACGGGCGGCTGCTGTCGAGCGTCGACGTGTATGACTTCCTGCTGAACGGCAGACTGACAGGGGACGTGAGGCTGCAGGACAATGATATGGTGACCGTGGGACCTTATGAGTCGCTGGTATGTGTGACAGGTAAGGTGAAGCGCCCCATGTACTATGAAATGAAGAAAAGCGAGAGCGCCGCCACGCTGCTGAAGTATGCCGGCGGATTTACGGGCGATGCCTATACGAAGGCCATCAGCGTACACCGCAAGGCTGGACCCATGTACTCGGCGTTCAGCGTGGGTGAGTTTGACCTGAACGACTTCCGTCTGATGGACGAGGACTCCGTGAGTGTGGACTCTACGCTGACACGCTATCATAACACCGTGGAGATAAAAGGCGGCGTGTTCCGTCCGGGCATGTACCACGTGGGTGGAAGCCTGTCGACGGTGAAGTCACTGGTTGAGGCTGCCGGCGGACTGGAGGAGAACGCCATTGGCCAGCATGCCGTGATGCACCGCCGCAAGAAGGACCGCTCGCTGGAGGTGACGAGCATAGACGTGAAGAGCATACTGGAAGGAACAGCTCCGGACGTGACCCTGCAGAGTGAGGACGTGCTCTATATAGCCAGCCACGAAGAACTGATAGAAAACCAGACCATCACCGTGCATGGCGAGGTGGCCTATCCCGGTGTGTATAAATACGCTTCCAACGAGACCATAGAAGACTTGGTGCTGCAGGCCGGTGGACTGACCGATGCCGCGTCGACGGTGAAGGTGGATGTGTCGCGCCGTATTGCCGACCCTCAGGCCACTGAGGCAGGCGATACCCTGGCCTTTACCTATAGCTTCAGCTTGGAACCCGATTTCGCTATCCGTGAAAACAGCGAGCGGTTCACGTTGATGCCATTCGACGAAGTATACGTGCGCCGCAGTCCCAACTACGTGGAGCAGCAGAATGTGACCTTGGAGGGTGAAGTGCAGTTCAAGGGCAACTATACGCTGTCGCGCAACGGTGAGCGCCTGAGCGAGATTATCAAGCAGGCAGGCGGTCTGACCAAACGGGCCTATCCGGAAGGTGCCAAGTTGCTGCGACAGATGACACAGGAGGAGCGCGACATGATGGAGACCATGCTCCGGACGGCTCAGCGCAATTCGGGCAACGACTCCATAGACGTGAAGAAGCTGCTTACGCTGACCACCTTCCCCGTGGCTATCGAGCTGGACAAGGCACTTGAGAACCCCGGCAGCGACGATGACCCTATACTGCGAGAGGGCGACCGTATAGTCGTACCCCGCTACGTCAGTACGGTAAGTATCAACGGTGAGGTGCTCTATCCCAATACCGTACGTTTCATGAAAGGCAAGGATGCCAACTATTATCTGGACCTGGCGGGTGGCGTCACTTCATCGGGCAAGAAGAGCCGCACCATTATCATCTACATGAACGGCATGGTGGCCAAGGCCGACCGCAAACACAAGCCCGCCCCAGGCTGCCAGATCGTGGTGCCCACGAAGGCAAGGCGTCATGGACTCGGACTGACTGAATGGCTCAGCATTGGCACCAGTACAGCCTCTATTGCCACAATGATAGCTACGATAGCCAATCTGATCAAGTGAGGAAAACGGGCTTCACCCTAAATGAGAGATGATCAATGGAAAATGATAAAATAATCAATATCAATATAGCCGAGGTGGTCAGGATGCTATGGGCTGACCGCCGCAAGGTATGCATCTATAGCTGCGTGGCCGGTGTGATAGGCTTAGTGCTGGCCTTCGGTACACCCAAGGTCTACAAGTCTACTGTCATGCTGGCTCCCGAAGAGTCGGGCGCAGGTTTCTCGGGCAGCCTCTCGTCGCTGGCCTCGATGGTGGGCATGAACATGAAGATAGGCCAGACGGGCGATGCACTCTATCCGGAGATTTATCCCGACCTCATGAAGTCCACGGGCTTCGTGGTGGGGCTGTTTCCAGTGAAGGTGAAGAAACAGAAGACCGGTGAGCAGTATTCGTACTATGAATACCTGGAGAAGCACCAGCGGCTGGCTATTGACGAATATCCCATGGCTTGGCTTACACAGCTGAAGGAAAAGCTGTCGAACGATCCGCAGCCCGGCCCCGGCCATAAGCCCGACCCCTTCTGTCTGACGAAGAAGGAAGACGGAATAGCCAAGAACATCCGCAAGAGCATAGACTGTTCGGTGGACAAGAAGACCAACGTCATCACCATCGTGGTGGAAGACCAAGACCCGCTGATTGCCGCCACCATGGCCGACTCCGTGCAGGTTCATCTGCAGCACGCCATCACCGACTATCGCACGAAGAAGGCGCGTGTAGACCTGGAATACATGGAGCAGCTCTTTGAGGAAGCACGTAAGAAATATGATATAGCCCGCAAGAAATATGCTGCATACTGTGATGCCTATAGCAAGACCGTGCTGCAGTCGGTACAGTCGAACATCGATGACCTGGAGAACGATATGCAGCTGAAGTACACGATCTATCAGCAGGTGGTGGAACAGTTGCAGCTGGCCAAGGCCAAGGTACAGGAACGCACGCCTGCCTTCACCATTGTGCAGGAAGCCACCGTGCCCATCAAGCACAGCAGCCGTCCGAAGGTGGTGAGCCTGATCATCTGGATGTTCCTAGGCTTCATGCTCAGAGCAGGCATGCTGGCGTGGAAGAACCGCAAGAAGTTTGTCAATCTATAGAATCCTTTTTATCCTGTTGTATTGAAAAGACATCCTTATATTATCGCAACCGTCATAGCCACACTCCTTGCCGTAGTAGTGTGGCTGTGTGTGCCTAAGGAATATTCCGCCGTGACGAAGGTGAGCGATGAGTACAAGGAGGTAGACCTGGCTATCGGTATGAACAGCATCACGGCGCGAATGAAGGAGGCTATGGGAGGTGCTAATACCGGCATGAATGACATGGAGGTTTACTGTAAGGTGTTGTATACTGAGGATTTCGCTCGATCCATCGCCCACAAACAGGTGCCTGGGAAACAGATGACCTACGGTGAGTATCTGGGAAAGAAGGATACGATAGAGACTATCCAGGACAACATTGTTTATCATTACAACACGGTGCAGGCAACGCTTACAATCCGCTTTAGTGACCGAGACCCATTAGTGGCCTCGCAGATGCTGGATAGCGTAACTGCCCAATTGCAGCAGGTGGTGACTCACAACCGTCACTATATGGCTGAGATGTTGTTAAGAAATGCCCTGGCCGAGAGGGATTCGGCCAAAGCAGACTATCAGAAAGCAAGGGATGCTTATGACGAATTCATTGATGCACATAATAAGATTTCTACCAAGACGTTGGAACAGGAGGAGCAAGCACTGGCTCAAAAGTCGAACAATGCCTATCAGCGATATGATGAGGCCATTAAACAATGCGTCCGTCAGGAGGCTCTGAAGCAAAGGTCGTATTTGTCCTTTGCTGTCGTAGAGAACAATACTGTCCCCTCTTCGTCCAGTCCCCACCTTATAGGCTATCTGCTCAGTTTTATCATCATTGCTTTGCTTCTGACCTATGGTGTCAGACTTGGGTGCACTTCTAACCGTTCCTTTATCGCCACTCATATATCTGGCTTGTTTGCTCCTTGGTCTATCACCATTCTGATTTGGGGCCTCATTTTGGGACTCTACTATCTGTTGGACACAAGTCTGAACCCCATTACTGGACAGTTTTACTACTGTCTCATTCTTTGGATTACAATTTTCACTTTCTGTTCATTGGCCACATATCATCTTGTTCCAAGCTCAGGAAATGTCGACAATACGAATTCAAGCATTCCGTTCAGCCTGTCATTATTCCGCTTTTTCTTTGTCCTTGCTATTGTCATGACGCCGCTCTATGTGTATCGCATTCTGCAGATAGTCATGATGTTTGGTACCGATGACCTGATGAACAATATTCGCACGCTGGCTCTATACGGTGAAGGTCAGGGGGTTTTGGGCTACTCCATGGTTATTACCCAGTCACTTTTTGTCGTGGCACTATGGGCTCATCCCAGGGTTCCTACTTGGCAAGTCATTACCGTTGGTATTGCCTGCTTGCTCAATTCGCTGGCTATCATGGAGAAAGGTTCCATCTTCTTTGTATTTGTCAGTACCGTATTTGTGCTTTATGAGAAGGGAGTCATTAAACTAAGTTCCATCCTTGTGTTTAGCATCATTCTCGTGGGATTCTTCTACCTCTTTAACTTGGGTCGTGCTGAGGAAGACAGCGATTATCAAAAAGAAGAAACATTCCTCGATTTCTTTACCATGTATGTCCTTTCACCGCCTGTAGCCTTTTGCCAATTGACACGAGAAGTTATCCCTCAGTTCGGCACTAATACTTTTGAGACCATCTACTTGTTCCTTGATCGATTTGGGTTTGAAGGAATTGTGGTGAAGGAAAAGTTACAGGAGTTCGCATGGGTACCCATTCCAACAAACGTCTATACTATCTTCCAACCGTTCTATCAGGATTTTGGCTATAAGGGCGTGGCCTTCTTTGCTGGTATATATGGTGTTGTCAGTGGTTGGCTCTATCGGCTTTTTAGGAACGGCAACTCCATTGGTAGCTGTCTCTACACCTATGCAGTCTACGCCTTGGTACTACAGTTCTATCAAGAGAATATATTCCTTAGTATGGTGTTCGTCATCCAGTTTACGTTTTTTGTTGTGTTGATGACGCAACAAAAGTTCAGATTCCAATTTAATCCTGACAGACCATGAGTACAGCACATACCACCAGCCAGCAGCGTTCTTCACTTCTTCAGAAGAACATCATAGCCTCTGTCCTTGCCAAAGGCTGGTCGGCTATCATTGTCTTCCTTACCGTTCCTGTTACCTTGCGTTGTCTGGGGGAGTACAACAATGGTGTATGGCTGACCATTAGTAGCGTTATGCTTTGGATAGACAACTTTGATATAGGCTTAGGAAATGGCTTGCGAAACAAACTGGCCATCTATCTGGCGCGTGGCGAGGAACAGCGTGCCAGGTCGCTCATCAGCTCTACCTTTGCCATGCTTGTCCTCATCATCATTCCAGTTATGTTACTTCTGTTCGTGCTCATCATCACTACCGACACCTACCATTTGCTCAATGTGGAGTTGGAAATGGTTAACGACTTAGACCGAATATTGATGGTTACCGTATTCTTCGTATGTACCACTTTTATCTTTAAACTTATTGGCAATATTTACATGGGTTTGCAGCTACCCGCTGTCAGTAACATGCTCATAGCAACGGGCCAGACACTGATGTTTATTGGTACATTCATTGTCTACAAGAGTGGCAGTCACTCGCTGCTCCATATTGCTATGGTCAATACCCTTTCTCCTCTGTTGGTCTACCTGTTGGCCTATCCTTACACATTCTTCTTCCGGTTCCCTCGTCTGCGGCCTGCCATCAGTCTTGTCAATCTGCGCGAGGCAAGGGAAGTTATTAGCATGGGTGTGCAGTTCTTTGTCTTGCAGATTTCTGGAGTTGTGCTATTTATGACCTCCAACATTCTCATATCCAAGCTTTTCACCCCCTCAATGGTTACGCCTTATCAGATTGCCTATCGCTATTTCAGTATAATGCTTGTGGCTTTTACTGTTATCTGTATGCCTTTTTGGAATGCCACCACTGATGCCTATGAACGTGGTGACTTGCAGTGGATACACCGTGCGACCCGGAAGCTTCGTCTCATGACAGTCGGCATCTTCGTCAGCATGATAGTCATGATCCTTCTCTCTAACTTCGTCTATTCCGTCTGGATAGGCCAGGGCATCACCATTGACATCTGCATGAGTATAACAGTAGCTATCTATATTTTCATTCTTATTTACAGTATGCGCTATAGCTATTTCATCAATGGCATTGGCAAGCTTCGCTTACAGCTCATCTTTTCTGTTACAGCGGCAATTCTGTTTATCCCGCTGGCTTACATCGTTGTGCGTTGGACAGGAAGCATCATCTGGTTTATAGCCGTTATGTGTTTTGTAAACCTTCCAGGACTCATCGTCAATAAGATTCAATTTAGAAAACTCATTAAAGGTCAGGCAAAAGGAATATGGAATCAGTAATACACAATCCCCAACCAATAGCCATACTCATGGCCACCTATAATGGAGAAAAGTACCTCCGTGAGCAGATTGACTCATTCCTGGGGCAGTCCAGCCATCAGTGGCATCTCTACGTACATGACGATGGCTCAACTGATGACACCATTGGCATACTTTCAGGCTATGTTGAGCGGTACCCCGACCAAGTCACCCTTCTTGACTACCCCTCACAAGGCGGTGCTCTTCAGAACTTTATGAGTCTGCTGGAGTATGTGGAGGCAGATTATTACATGTTTTCCGATCAGGATGACGTGTGGCACCCTACCAAGGTGGAGAAATCACTTCTTGCTGTCAAGGAGCAGGAAAAACTACACCCGGATAAGCCTGTTATAGTCCACAGTGATGTTCGTGTCGTTGATGGAGAACTCCGGCTGCTCCATCCGTCTTACCGTCAGTATGGTCACATCTATCCAGAGCAGGTTACTGACTTTAGCCATTGTGTCATTAACATCACACTTGGCTGTGCCATGCTTTTTAATCGTCTGGCTCGCCAAGTTTCGCTCGCCCGTCCGTGGAGGCATGCACTGATGCATGATGGATGGGTCACCACCTGTACTTTTGCAGCTGGTGGGGTGGTTTTTGCCATGCCCGAGGCTCTGTTAGAATATCGCAACCACGGTGGAAACACCATTGGTGCTGTCGACGGTTCGCGTTTTACTATAGGCTATCGCCTACGCCATTTTTTCGAAATGCTGCGGCTTAACTTCCGTCAGTACCGTATGCTACGCAGCGCTGGCTATGGCTCTATTATCACCTATTATTATAATAAGTTCAAGCTGCATATTCATTGATTCTTCATGCGTACCATCTACATTAACGGAAGATTCCTTACCCAACCTATGAGGGGGGTTAACCGCTTTGCATATAATATCTGCAAAGCAATGGCTGGTTTGGAACAACCGTTTGTAATAGTGTGCCCTTCCTGTAATGTACATAGTGATTACAACATCAGTATGTTCCAAATAGTCCACTTTGGCATTGGACATTCCCATCTCTGGGAGCAAATCATACTTCCATTTTTCTTCATTGGCAAGAGAAATTATCTGTTAATCAACCTCACTGGACTTGGAACAATCCTGATACGACAGAAAATAACGACTATTCACGATTTGTCCTTCCTTGAGAATCCCTCATGGTTCTCACGTTCCTACTATCGTTTCTACCGGGTTATGACACCACTTGCTGTCCGGACTTCACGCCATATCATTACAGTGAGTGAGTTTTCCAAGAATGAGATTCTCCGCTTCTATCCTTCTGTAAAGGCGTCTCGTGTAAGCGTGGTCTACAATGCCGTGGATACAGATCTTTTCCATCCGATGTCCGGGGCATCGGAATCCCGCTATGCGCTGACAGTGTCATCCATCGACCCCCGCAAGAACTTCAGGAGGCTGATAGAGGCGTATAAGGGTATTGAAGGCTTGAAGCTTTATATTGTAGGTAGTCACAGTCGGGTGTTCGGAGAACAGACTGGCTCGCTGGACAAATCCTGCAATGTCAAGTATTTGGGCAGAGTCAGTGATGAGGAACTGGTACGTCTGTATAGCCAAGCCCGCTGTTTTATTTTCCCTTCCCTCTATGAGGGTTTCGGACTGCCTCCGCTTGAAGCGATGGCTTGTGGCTGTCCCGTCTTGGCTTCTGACATACCTGTGCTTCGGGAGGTATGTGGTGACGCAGCAGTCTATTTCGACCCTCGTCTTGTGAATGGTATGTATGAAACCATCAGTCAGTTCCTGAATGAGGGGCAGGACTATATGGAACAATTAAGAAAGAATGGAATGGAAAATGTCAAGCGCTTCTCTATGGAGCAGTCTGCATTCGCCTTTGTGCAAGTCATCAGACAGTGCGTATGACGAGTCTAACTTTTCAGAAGTTTATCGTATATTTCTAAGCAACGGTCAACCATCTTTTCTTTGGTGAAGAGCTGCTTGTAGCGGTTATGTGCACCTTCAGAAAGTTGATGATATAGTTCTGGATTGTCCATAATGCGGCGTATGGCAGATGCCAATGCTGCACCGTCTTCAATGTTGACAACTAATCCCGATACACCGTCAGCATTTACCCAAGAGACGCCGGAACCAGGAATCTTGGTTGAGACAACGGGTTTGCCACACGACATGGCTTCTATCTGAACAATGGCGAAGGCCTCGGTCTTCTGCCGAGAACTGAGGCAGTAGAGGTCGCAAGCGGTGTAGTAGGCAGCAAGTTCTTCATCGTGTATGCGCCCTATGAGGTAAACTTTCTCTTCTAAATGGCTATCAGCAATTTGCTGCTGTAGTTCCTGCATCAAGTTGCCACTGCCACCAATGAGTACCACGTAGTTATCAGGCAGGTGGGTGGCAGCTTCTATAAGGTAGCGGTAGCCCTTATAGTGTACGAGCCGACCTAAGGAGAAGATAATCTTCCTACCCCCATATCGGTTGCGCAAACGCTCAGCTCCAATTGGGTCAGGTGCGATGGGGTCAATACCTATAGGCAGGACGGTACACTTCTCTAAATGAGGCTGAAGAAGGGGGGAATGGTCTATGTAGCACTGTGTGGTGCCGATAATGGTGTCGGCACGGCGGATAAGCCATTGCTGTAAGGGAGCGTAGAGGCGTAGCAGGTGCTTCTGTTTGAGTATGTCACTGTGCCAGTGGAGAACCACGTGTCCTTTGTAGCCAGAACACCAGAGAGCCATTGCGGCCATGGGATCAGGGTGATGGACGTGGATGATGTCGTAGGTAGGGGCAATGCGGCGTAAGGTTAGTATCATCTGCGGTGAAATCATCGTGGCGTATTTCTTGAAAAGCGTGCGGGTGCAGATGACGCGGCTGTGTGGGGATAGGTTGACTTCACGGCTACCCTTTTCGCCGTGGGCACAGAGCATATCGCAGTCCACTTCGTGCTGGGCGAGTCCGTTGAGCAGGTCGTACATCACCTTCTCAACGCCTCCTCTAATGGGATAGAACTTGCCTAACTGTAGTACTCTCATGCCTTCTTATTGCTTTTTCAGGCCGCAAAGGTAGAAAATAATTCCCACATACTGAAATATTTTAATTCTTTTTTGTGGATGATGCAATAAAATCAAGTATTAGCCGTTTATTTTATGTAAAAACACCTAAAGATAAAGCTTATTGATACATGACTACTTTTAAAGACGGATATGTTTTAGACGGAATGAACGAATTTGAGCGCAATGTAAAGCGGCTCTTCGATTTGTTCGTGGCATTAATCTGTCTGGTTCTGTTCTCGCCAGTCATGTATATATGCTATAGGGCTGTGAAACGCGAGGACGGAGGGCCCGCCATTTTCAAGCAGGAGCGCATCGGGCGTTTCGGCCGTCCTTTCTATATTTATAAGTTCCGCAGCATGAAGCTTGATGCAGAGAAAGATGGCCCTGCTTTGTATCAGCATGAGAGGGATACGCGTATGACGAAGGTGGGAAAGTTCCTTCGCGACCATCATTTGGACGAGTTGCCGCAGCTGTGGAATGTGGTGACGGGCGACATGGCTTTTATCGGTCCGCGTCCTGAGCGCAAGTTCTACATAGACCAGATTATGGAGCGTGACCCGCGTTACGTCTATCTTTATCAGGTACGTCCTGGTGTCACTTCTTACGCTACACTCTACAATGGCTATACGGACACGTTGGAGAAGATGCTGAAGCGCTTAGAGCTGGATCTCTATTATTTAGAGAACCGCTCGTGGTGGCTTGACATCAAGATTTTGTTCCTGACGTTTACCAACATCGCCTTTGGTAAGAAGTTCTGATATTCTACCTTCTTCTTCATTAGTACTTTCGGAAAGAGAGTCTCAATGTGCCATCTTCCAAGCACATCCGGTTCTTTTCCAATTGAAGTATGCGATAGTTGGGTTCTAACTGGCTGATGCCATAGATGCGCAACCGCTCAGTATTATCCAGCTTGATATCACCTTCTTCACGTTCGGAGATGTAAGGATCGGAGAGCTTCAGGCTCCCTTCCGTGTGGTTGAAACGATAGATAACGTCGCGCATCTCGTTGACGTTTCTCACTTCTAACAACTTTCCTTGAAACGCCCAGCTGATACTGTTCTGCCTGACATCAGCCTTGCCACCAGTGTTCAGTGTGTCGATGGTGGTCAGTTGCCACAGCCCGTCCAACTTCCCATTGTCGGAGGTTTCTAAATCGCAGGACAACAGCGCCCCTACGGGGCTAAATGATAAATGATAAATGATAAATGATACTATCATCCATCCTTTTCCACTCCATGCTTTAATTTTATTCAATACTTTCATGCGTTCCTTTTTTGTTTTTAGACGGCGCAGCCGATTATCAATTATCATCATTTATCATTTGTCATTTGTCATTTAGACACGAAGTGTCGCATTACTGTCACTTGCAGACCGTAGTTGTTGCCGTAGATTTTCCCTGAGTCCATGCCCAGGCCTAACTTTGCACTCCATCCACCCTTTGGCCACTTAAAGCAAGCCTCAGCCAGCAGGCTGGTATTCTCTTCTGGGTTGGCAAAGAGCTGATAGTAAGTGCCGTAGCCACGTTGCCAAGTGGCAAGCAGTCGATAGCTGAGGCGGGGTAGGGGAGAGCCTTGCAGACCTAAGTGCCAGGCTACGAAACGGTTGTTTTCCACACGGACGTGTCCATCTTCGTTGTAGAGGGGTGAGGTGTAGAGTGGATTACCCATCACCTGCCCCCAGTGCTGCCAACCCGTGAATAGGTTGTGGTTATAGTAATTGTCTATACCGCTGATTTGGTTGCTGATGTTCTTTGTATGGTCGTGGTACACGGGACCGCTCTGGTATTTCGTGTGCATATATTCCACCACGGCTTTTTGTAGCCATTGTACGTCTTTCAGCCGTAGTTCTACGCCGAGGAGAATGTCCTTCAGATTATAGAGAAAAAAGCGGTGCTCCTTCCGTACGTTCCATTCTTCTCCTTGTCCGTAGCCTTCGCTGCCCAGATGGAACATCATGGAGTGGTCTTCGAAGAAATGGTCGGCATAGACGCTCACGCCCCACGCCTCGCGGTCATAGTTGATGCGCAACAGCCAACTGCCTAAGTGATTACCCTCCTCGTTGTGGTATGAGCCGTCGGTTTTGTCTGAACCGCCAGGAACAAATGCATGTAGGAAGGCTTTGGGGCCACTTCCATTGTCATAGTGGTGCAACCCGTCTTCCTCAAAGACGTACGACTTGCCACCAAACTGGCAGGCCATCTCCAATCCTCCTTCCAAGCTTAAGGGCTTTCCTTCCTTACCTATTTTTATATAACCAGCCTTAGTGTGGAGCAAAGCATGTTCCGTGTATCGGGTTTGCTTGTTGGTGAAGTCCTCCTGCCAGCCGTCATCGGTGGTGATGCCATAGGCTATGTGGCCTTTCAGGTGCAGCCATCCTGCGGTAAAGGGTACTTGCCAGTATTCGGGCAGGGCTAAACGTACCTGTGGAACGGGTCGTGCATTCACACCCAAGGTCTGGCTACCCGTACTCAGCTCTTGGCTTTTCAGTTCCATGGGTTGCTCCTTACTGCCGATGGTCAGAGTTCCTTTCAGCCATCTGGCTTCGGCAAACGCCTGTTGCACCACCACCGTATTGATGTAGCCTGCTGCCACAGCCACGTCTGCACCATAGCCAAACTCCACTTTTTTCTCTGAGTCGCCCGCAAGGGGATGAAATATTCCAGCTCTTACATAGCCGTTCGTCTTGTCCAGGGAACTGAGCCCGTATTTGTTGGCATTCAGCCACAAGGGTGTATGGTCACCACTTGCTGCTGAGGCCTGTACTGACAGTTCATAAAGGGTCTGCGCCGAGGCTGCTGCCAATGGCAGCTGAATGGTCATCAGCAAGGCTATCGCTCTGCTGATTCGTATGCGTTTTATCATTGTCGTTTTCCGTTTCACAGAATTGCTTATTCTCAATTATTTTGCAAAGATACAAAAAAAAACATAATACATGATTCACATTTCACATAAAATTAGTATCTTTGCCATCAAAATGTAGAATATGCATTGTCTTTTACGACCATTTTGTGCAGATTCGGCCTTTAATAATAGTAACAAATAGGAATAATTATTTATGAGAAAACTTGTCTTTCTACTGTTTGCATGGTGCGTAGCTAATACAGCACTTGCTCAGTTGGGCGGTAACGGTTTTTATCGTGTACAGAACAATGGCACGGGCCGTTACCTTACGTTCATTACCAAGGAAGCTTTCAAGACTGCAGACGGAATGGATGTTAATTTGAGTCAGGCTATGATTTCCAAGAAGGATTTCGAGAATGATGTGGTGAAAGATCCCGGCTCTATCGTCTATATTTCTAAAGTCAGTGGAGGCTATGACCTTCAGAGCCAAGGTATTGATTCTTACAGCTTGATGGGAATACCTTTGGTTGTCACCCCTACAAATGGTGGTTATATTTGTTCTGGTACCATGAGCGCATCGGGAGCTTCTGTAACAAAGACTCTTTATGATAATGGCAGTCCAAATCTACCAGAAGGTTATCTGACAACATCGAACACCGGCAATGGCGTGTGGGCCATCAAACCCGTAAGTGTTAGTAGTAGTAATTATTTTGGCCTGTTACCCCAACAGTATGATGGTGAGTACTGGACATCGCTGATGGCGAGCTTCGGTTTTGAAGGTAATCCTAAGAATGTAGAGGTTTATGCAGTCACATCTGTCCATAGCGAAGGTGTTGCCGTGGTTTCCAAGATTCAAGGTGCTGTTCCTCCTGGAACTCCTGTTATCATCAAGTGTGCTACATCCTCGTCATACGATAACAGACTGGATCTTAAATTGACAACCAATACTACTGTCAGCAAAAATCTGCTTAGAGGAGTGTATCTTGCCCGTACACAGAGCTACGACCCCTCAACCATGCGCGTTCTTGGAAAGGGCAAAGACGGAAAGAAGGCCTTTGTTACTGCAAGGAATCTGAACTATGTGAACCGCAATGAGGCTTTCCTGATGGTGCCGAAGGGTTATCCTGAGGAGTTGACCATTATGACAGAGGAGGAATGGAACAGCGATGTGCCTGTGACCATTACCATCAATAATGCCTCACGCGTGTATGGAGATCCCAATCCCGACTTCACTTATACTGTTTCACCTGCTGGAGCTTTAAAAGGAACGCCTGTCTTTATGTGTAACGCTACATCAACCACTCCTGTAGGAACAGGTACCAGTGAGTATGAGATCTGGTTGAAGTCTTCCAGCATTGCAAATAGTACGGTAACTGTGAACAAGGGTATGCTGACTGTCACTAAGGCTCCATTGACGGTGGTTCCCTATGATGAAACGCGTATGGTAGGCTTTCCTAACCCTGAATTCCGTCTGAACTACTATGGATTCAAGAACGGTGATACAGAGGATGTGCTTATCACAAAGCCTGTGGCCAGCTGCCCCTCTTTACAGGAGAAGGTTGGTAAGTATCCTATTGTCGTTTCTGGTGGCGAGGCAAAGAACTATGAACTGGTTTATGAGCAGGGAACATTGGAGCTTCTGCCCCCCAGCGTACGTCCTGCGAACATAATACGTGAATATGGTGATGACAATCCTCCCTTTACGTATACTCCCGAAGGCATTCTGAAGGCTGAACCCCTTTACTCCTGTTCTGCCGACAAGACTTCTGAAGTAGGATCATATCCTATTTATATTACGAAAGTTTCTTCTGCAGACGCCGGTATAGATTACTCTCAGCCGGGAATGCTTACTGTCCAGAAGGCTCCGTTGAGAGTGAACTTCAGCGAGTCGGTCTACAGAATGAACGCCGGTGATGATCTTCCTGAATTCAAGCTCGTTTATACAGGATTCAAGAACGGTGAGGACGAGAGTGTGCTTATTGAGCCGGTCAAGGTGACAGTTCAGGGTAACACAAGTGATGTCGGTACCCGTTGCCGTGTCAGGATGATTGGCGGTGATGCAAAGAACTATGAGATTGTCCGTGGCGACGAGGTGTTCCTCTATATTGACCCGGCCAAGCCGGTAGACCCGGTTACGGTCACGGCCACCAGCTTTGAGCGTTATTATGGCGATGCTAACCCTAAGTTTACCTATACTTCCAAGGGTGCTGAGCTCAAAGGCGAGCCGGCTATTACCTGCGAAGCTACTGCAACGTCTGCTCCTGGACAATATGCGATTAAGATCAGTAAGGGTGGAGTCACTAACAAAAAGGATACCTATGTTGACGGTGTGCTCACTATCCTGCCAGCTCCGCTTACCATTACTGCTGGCAACTTCACCCGTAAGCAGGGTGAGGAGAATCCTGACTTCACACAGGGTCTGACCTACAGCGGCTTCAAACTCAATGAGACTGCCGATGTGCTGACCGTGAAGCCAACGGTGACTTGTGCTGCCGATAAGGACAGCGAACCTGGTGAATACGACGTGGTGGTGTCAGGCGCAGAGTCTGCAAACTACAGCATCAATTATGTCAACGGTAAACTGATTGTCGGTGAGGCTGACGAGTTGGTTGTCGTAGCAGAGAGCTTTACTCGTGAGTATGGTGAGGCCAATCCCGAATTCAAGTATAACGTTTCCGGTGCCGATGCCGAAGGTACACCAGAAGTCACGTGCGTGGCTACGGCAACTTCTCCGGTTGGAACCTATGACATTGTCGTTGCAAAAGGAACGCTTACCAACTATAAGACACGCTTTACCAATGGTAAACTCACCATCACTCCTGCCACGTTGAAAGTCTCGGTAGGCAATTACGAGCGCGAGGAGGGTGAAGACAATCCACAGTTCGCCATCACTTATGAGGGATGGAAGAACGGCGAAAATGAGAGCGTGCTCCTGGTTAAACCTACTGCCACTACAGAGGCTGGAAAGGATGCGAAAGCAGGCAAATATGCCATCACCGTGAGCGGTGGCCTGGCCGAGAACTACGTGTTAGAATACACCAATGGCGAATTGGAGGTGAAGATTCCCAGTGGAATCATGGCAGTCTTCGCAAAAGGCCAGTCTGTTGATATCTACACCACTACTGGCGTTTTGGTGAAGAAGGGTGCCACTACCCTCAAAGGTCTGTCGCGTGGCGTCTACCTCGTCGGTGGTAAAAAGGTCGTGATTAAGTAAGAGGAGAACCGAGCTTGCTCGGTTTCTTCCGAACGTGAACGAGCTCGACGAAGTCAAGGTCTTGGGAGAAGAACCGAGCTTACGTAAGGCTCTCACATAGTAAAAGCCCCTGGTTAGCACAGTTAACCAGGGGCTTTTTATTGGTTCACCCGACATGTTCGTCATGTAACGTGTGCTAATGCCGTGCACCCTTCCGTGGCTACGACAAAGGCGAGGCCTCTGTTTTTTCGCCTTGCGTTTTCAAACATGAGAACTGCCACTCTCCAATAGTATGACACTATAGTGCCTTTAGTATGACACTATAGTACCTTTAGTATGACACTATAGTACCTTTAGTATGACACTATAGCGCCTTTAGTATGACACTATAGTACTTTTAGTATGACACTAGACACACATTAGTATCATACAAAACAAGGGCTTGCTGTATACGGACCCGCTTGCGCGGTGGCGTGGGAAGACAAGTGAAAACGAAAAGAGGTGAACACCTCTCTGGAAAGTGTTCACCTCCTACTTGATATTTGTGTGCTGTTTTACTTGTAGCACTCGAAGATGGTGTCTACCGTCTGCTTAGGAAGTTTCTTTGTAAACAGGCTCACAATCCATACTACGGGGAAACCTCCAACCATGGCGATGGCTCCACAGTTGATGGGGTTGATGGGGTTGCCGGCAAGCATATTAATCACCGTCAGTCCTACACCCCAGATGAAACATGCCCAGACCGAGGCGGTGGTTACGCCACGCCAGTAGAGACCTAGCATGAACGGTGCCAGGAAAGCACCAGCCAGGGCACCCCAAGAGATTCCCATGAGCTGGGCAATGAACGTCGGCGGGTTCAGAGCAATGAGCAGCGAGATGACAATGAAGAACATGATCAAAACGCGCATCACTACTACCTTGCGGCGTTCAATCTTCTCTGCCACAATGTCGTCGATGGTTCCCTCTTCCACTTCGCCTGGAAGTGACTTCTTGTCACGGTAGATGAGGTCGAGGGTCATCGTTGAACTGGACGTCAGTACCAGCGAGGCCAGTGTCGACATGGAGGCACTCAGCACCAGCAATACCACGAGGGCGATGAGCACATCGGGCAGGGTGACGAGCATGGCAGGCACGATAGAGTCGAAGGCTATCTTGCCATTGGCACCTATCACCGGCTCATAGAGACGTCCGAAACCGCCGAGGAAATAGCAGCCGCCAGCTACGATGAATGCGAAGATGGTGGAAATGACGGTGCCGCGCTTGATGGCGTTCTCGTCGGTGATGCTATAGAACTTACCTACCATCTGCGGCAAACCCATGGTTCCGAGCGACGTCAGCACCACCACGCCAAGCAGACCCCACGGATCAGGGCCGAACCACGAGGCAAAGCCGCCATTCACCGATGGGTCGGCGTCAGAGGGGATGGCTGCCAGTTTGTCAACAGCAGCGGAGAGTCCGCCCTGTGCATTAAGAACGGCAAGGATGACGGCCACAATGCCGAAGAGCATGATGATGCCCTGGATGAAGTCGTTCATGGCTGTGGCCTTGTAACCGCCGATGATAACATAGACAGCCGTGAGGATGGACATGATGATGACGCAATACTCATAAGGAATCTCGAAACCCATCTCGAAGAGTCGAGAAATGCCGCTGTATACGCCTGCGGTATAGGGAATCAGGAAAACAAAGGCAATAATGGAGGCTACCACACGGAGCCCCTGGTCGCTGAAACGGGTGCCGAAGAAGTCGGGCATTGTACGCGATTCTATGTGCTGGGTCATCAGCTTCGTACGCCGTCCCAGGATAATCCATGCCAGTAATGAACCGATAATGGCGTTGCCGATGCCTATCCAAGCGCTCGACATTCCATAACGCCATCCGAACTGTCCGGCATAGCCCACGAAGACCACTGCCGAGAAATAGGAGGTGCCAAAGGCGAAGGCTGTGAGCCAGGGACCTACGGCGCGTCCACCAAGTACAAAACCGTCAACACTGCTGGCCTGTTTGCGTGAGTATATTCCCACGCCAACCATCACGACCAAGAAAATGATGGTCAATAAGACTTTGATAATCATAAACTTATCCCGACCTCCCGAAAAGGGAGGGGTGCCTAACGGGCTTCAAGTAGGCACCATGTTAATTCATTATTTACTGTTCATAAACTTTTAACCCGGCTGCCCATCTTCCCTAAGAAGAAGGGTGGGAGGGGTTAAAATGCTACCTGTACTTGGGCCTGAAGCCAGTTGTAATCTTTTGAACTGATGTTCTCGCCACAGAGGCAGCGTGTGTACTGCAACTGGAGTCGGCACTTCTTGTAGAACCAGTACTGGAGACCTAAAGTAAGATTGGTCTGGTCCCATCCATCCACCTTTGTGTTTCTGTCGTAGGTCTCGCCAGAAGCCACGATGTCAAGGGCATCGACCACAGGAATGCAGGTGGTGACATAGCCGCCACGGCTGCCCACCTCGCCGTCCTCACCGCCCAGCCACTCGGCACGGATGCTGGCGGGACGCGCTTCCTTGTACTGTCCGGGAGAATAAGCCTGAGTCTTGTATTCTGCACCTACGCTGTAGCGGTTACGCTTGTAGTTGTCGCCTACATGGATATCGGGATTCCACTTGGCCGTGCCTACGGCGCAGCCTGTTCCGAGATAACCGGAAGCCACCAGACGCAGACCGTCGAAAGGCTTCACCTCAAGCTTAGCAAGCACGTCTTTCTGGTTGTTCTGGTCTTTACGGTTGATTCCCTGACCGCTCATCAGGGCCACTTCATAGTGGAGCAGGCCTTTGGCCAGGTCGCCATAGACCTCAAGACCCATGTCGCGTCCGTAGTTCACACCGTTAAGCGGGTCGGGACCTTCGCCGGCCAGGTAAAGGACTGCCTGCGAATAGACATCGATCAGTTCGAGCTGAGTGGGAGACATGGGGTTTTCCATGGTATAGCTATGCTTGAACTGTCCCAGTCGGACGTTCAGGCTCTTGTCATTGGAAATGCGATAGTCTGTATAATACTCCTGAACGACACTGGAGAAGTCGTGCATGAACATGAACGACCATCGGTCGGTGATGCGGGCCTTTGCCCAAAGGAGTGTACGTTTGAGGTTGTACGCATTGGTTTTCTTTCCATTGATGTCCTGGTAGGACCAGCCTCCCTGCGCATAACCGTTGAGGGTGATGCGGCTGGTGAAGTCCTTTTTCCAATCAATCTCTGAATCTTTTTGTTGCCCCATGGCGGCAACACTACTGAACACTGCCAGCATCACAGCCAGCGTTCTTAACGGCGCAAAGCGGCAGAGCCGGCTGCGCCATTTGCAAGTCTTTTGTTTCATTTTGTCATAAATTAAAAAGAATAATAGTTCTTGCGTCGGCAAAGGTACGAATAAAATAACAGAATGACAAAGAAATCGTCGTTTTTCTTTGTCATTCTGCAAAAATACATGAATAGTGTTCAACCTTTCGGAACGTTCTGCACAGAGGAAATGCTTTTTCCTGTAGCCTTTCCTTTCGTTGCCGAGGGAGGGCAGTGTTCACTGAGGAAGTTGAAAACGAAGTCAAAGTCCTCATCGGCCACAAAGACGCGGTTGCGGCTGAGCAACTGGTTTACCTTGATGAGGTTCATGCTTCGGCGGGGTATGAGTCGACGTACATTGCTGAGGCTGGTGGTCATCGATGTCCGGTTGGCAACGAGGATTCCCATTCCCACCATGCCAGGCTTGCCCCCTGCCAGCGCCGTCAGTTTGCCGATGGCACGGGCCTTGCCCTCCGTGCCTGGCAGCTGCTTATGCACCACCTCCTTCTCGTCCATGATGAAAAGGATGCTGTATTTCCAACCGTAGTACCATGCCACGAAGAAATAAGCCACATAGCCTATCACGAAGAAGAACAGGATGAGCAGCAGGAACCCACGCGTAAAGCTCCACGCATCGGTCAGGTCCATATGGCCGTCACAAGCGATCATCGACATGATGAACAGCCACACAATGCCGAAACTGATGACCAGCACCCAATACACGTCGAACAGGATAGTAGGATTCTTGAGCATGGGCACATCGTACACCCAGCGGTACTTCCCGTCGCCACATAGTACGGGGTGCGTATAGTGCACGTCGCGATACTTGCTAACCGCCTTTTCCTTCTTTTGCTTAACCATCAATTGTTATTGTATCGTTCACTCACTCTCAGCACTTTTTCCCCACCTGTAGATCCATTTGACGTTGCTGTCACATGCACGGAAGACGATGGATTTTTGCTGGTTCTTACTGCCCTTTGGAATGCTTAATTCGAAATCCCATTCGCCGGAAGTGGCTGATTCTGGACGTGTGCCAACACTCTTACTGCCGACAATGTTGATGAAATTCGCCTCAGTCCTGTAATTGTCATCCTCCCATGCAAGCCATGGTGACTCATTTACATAACAGGTTGCCTCAGGAGTGGTTCTTTTAACGGTGGCATGCAGGAGAAGCGTTTGACCGCCTTCTATATTTGTTGGCGGGGCTTCAATTGTTGCTACAAACGCTACAGGAAAGAGTTCTTTGTCATCGTATGGCCCCACAATGCCAAACACTTTTCCACTTTTGCTAATTTGGGTTTCCGATGCGGTATAATCCATGTAAGAACCTATACCACCGTTACCCTTTCCGTCACCCACTACGTTCGCATGTGGGTTGACTTCTGTTTTGATTAGCCACCATCTTTCTTTACCAGTGCCTTCGTTGCCTGCTGCTTTCTGCTTTACTTCCACTCTTACCATCTTGCAGTCGCCTACGAGCGGGTCGTCGTAGTTTGTGCCAAAGACGTAGAAATGTCCCGTACGGTCTGACCCCGTCTCATTCTTGGCACACACTACGTCTACTGTCTTTTTGTCGCCGTGTGGTGTTACGGTGAGCCAGCCCTGGCCGTCATTGTCGATGACACTACCCAATTTTTTATAGCCATTGACTGTGACATTGAGTGTGGATGAGCCTCCGTCGCCGTTGAACTCCAGCTTGTCAGGAGATAACGTCAGCGTGCCCTCAGGGTCTTGAACCACGACGAACGGCACTTTCTGCACCTCATTGGTGCCATACTGCTTGTTCGTGTCGTTGCAGCCGTAGACATAGCATATGGCGCGGCGTTCCTTGCCGGTCTTGTTCTCTTGAACGGTCACAGAGATGTATTTAAGCCCTTGGTCACACGAAAAGCTAATCCAGCTCTCGTCTTCTTTCTTCTCGGTGAAGGCTCCGAAATATGGCCATCCGGTAAGGGTGACATAGGTACTCTTGGCATAGTTGTTGTAGGCGAAGTGCAACTCCTCTGGTGACACGATGATACCGCCTTCACTGGCCTCTTGTAGCACGGTGAGCTTGGCATATTTCTGCACTTTTCCTGCCTTGTCAGTCGCAAGTACGAGTAGAGTGCCTTGCCGATCCTTGCCGGTTTTGTTCTCTTCCACACTGACTATCATTTTGCCCTTCAGGCTGCTACGGGTAAAGGCTTTAAACCAGCTGGCACTGGGTGCAAATCCTATATAGTGGTAATTGGTGGAGAAACCTATTGACATGGCATCCTCGCCAGCAGTGAAATCAACAGATTCGCGTGACAAGGTCAGAAAACCGTTGGCTGGCAGTTCATCATTTCCCTCTGTGATGGTGTTGATGATCACGTTAACGGTCTTTCCCTGAGTGACGTTCACACTGGACTTTCCTATGTTGCCATTGCTGTCAATGCCAGTGATGGTGGCATTCCCCTTGTCGCCCGACGATATGATTGCTTTGCCCTTGTCATCGGCAAAAGCCACTTTCACTCCACCCGTCGGCGAGTTTACGATATAGATAGTGGCGGGCTTGCCGTCATTGCCTTCATCACTTACCTGTATCAGGCCCACATTGCTGCCTAGGCTGTTGTTATATATGCTCTCGGCATCGTTGAGGTCTCTCAGTACGGTCTGGGAGAACAGCTCAGTACTGAAGTTTATGCCCTCATTGAGCAGGTAGGGTGAATCAGCGAAGTTGCCCATTTGCCCTACGATGACGTTGCTTATGGTAAGCATGGCTTCACGCGCGGAGCCGGCATCGCCCTTGTGCACAGCATTGGCCAGAGAGGTGCTGGCCATACCAATGTCCATTCCGTCCATGAAATTGCCTAATATTGGATTCTGGGCTTTTAGAATAATCATGTTGATGTTTCTTCCTGACTCGACCAATGGAACTCCTACCTGATAGACATGCGTCAAGCCTGGAACCCCTGCGCACATGAGGTTTGCCTCGTCTGCAAATTTCGATTCCGAGCTGCTGTTTTCGTTGCAGAGGTACATATATGTACGGCTGGCGTGGAGGTTATTAAAAATGCCTCCACCGAAATCATTGTTATAAACATTAGAGCGCCACTCTTTCCAATCAGTTGCTCCGTAATGCAGTTCCTTGGGGAGAGCATTGTAGGCGGCCTCCCATTGTTCAGTGTTGGCCATGTTTGGGCGGCGCATCACCTCCATTATCTTCTTATGGCCAGTACCAAGGGCATCGTTTATTTTCTTCAATTCCGTACCGAGGGCTGTAATGGAAGGGAGACCTCGGGTGGCATCCTGCGTGAGGATGCCCTCGTCGACAAGGTTTTGCATGGCCTCAGTATAGTCATCTGCATTCTCATACAGTTCGTAAGCTACTTCAAAGAAACGATCCCAGTCCTCCGCATGATACTCGCCGACATATCCCTTAGAAGCATCGAAGTTGCCTGTCAGGTTCTTGTATATCTGCCAGCGTATGTTGGTTACCTTTGCGGCAAACTCAGTAAACTTGCGAATGTCATGTGTGGCTTGCGAAGAGCCAGAATACCTGGCGTCTAAAGATGTAGGACTCGAGACCGATGTTGGTACATCGCTAGGCAGGTCTGGCACGGGCGCTTCGTCTTTGTCGCTTTCCCCACAGGCTCCCATTAGCAGAGCCATCGCTGGCAACAGCAGCCAGAAAGAAATGTTCTTTTTCTTCATAGTCAATTTTTTTTGTTCGTAATCTGTAGGCAAAGTTAGGCATAATTTCCTGAAGACTGACTATCAATTTGCGGGAAACGACTATCAAATCCGAGAATTGTTAGTCGTTTTTGCTGAAATGTGGATGAGTTAAGTTTCGGGAGTGCGCCCCGAAGGGGGCAACAGCTGTAAGCCAGACGGGCTGGTCATTGATGTGCGGTTGGCTGCGAGGATGCCCTTGCACCGTCAATGACTGAAATTCGCTTACGTAGTGAACGCCGTTAAGGCCGAATGTGAACGCTCTTTACAAGGGAAGTGAACCGAGTTGAGAACGGGAGCTAACAAGGTTCACCTACTGAGTGGTTGAGACCAGCGACCATCATCGTCACTTCTCTTGTGTCTATGTCGCCGTTACAAACATTAGTTTTGGGTGCTTTTGTGCAACCATTCGCGGGGTGTCATGCCAGTAACGGCCTTGAAATTTCGGAAGAAAGATGCCTCTGTGCTGAACCCCGATTCAGCAGCCACGTTGGAAGTTTTCATGTCGGACTGCTGGCGCAAAAGTGTCTGGGCGTGACGGATTCGGTAGGTGTTGACAAACTGTGAGAAGGTCTGGTTCCGCCTGCTGTTGATGATCTCGCTGACGTAGCTGCTGTTCGTGTTGAGCAGCACAGCCACATCTTGCACTTTCAGGTTGCTGCGCAGGTAAAGCTGTTCCTCGTCCATGAGCTGGCAGATACGTTGTAGAAGGGCAGAGTCCTCTACATCCTCGTCTGAAGGAGAAGATGTTTGGCTGAGTTCGTCTTTCTTAGTTGGTTTTGGTAAGCCTTTGTAGTGGACTTTTACAAGCCAGAAAGTAACAACAGCCCCAATAAACATGATGATGAGTAGCCATAGCCACACAGGAAAACCGTTCTTCTCTTGGGCAGGTTTCCCGTTAACGTGAACCAGCCAGACGGTGGCAAGAGGGTCGAAGTTGTCATGTTTTTGGTTGACACCGCCAGTGATGATCAGGTTGCCGTCGGCTGTCAATACCGGGATGGTGCAACCCATATCATGCATGGGCTCGGTATAGTAGAGTTTCAGTATAGCCGGAGTCTGAGCATAGCCGATGCTAAGAAAGTAGTAACGGTCGCGTTTGTCGCGGCCTACGACGTAGGCACATTGCTCCTGACGGTCGGCAATGGCAGGAGAATCATAAAAAATGCTGTCGCCCAAAGGTGCCATTGGTATGGCGCTGCTGGTAGGCAGCATGGTGAATGCAGTATCGCGGACAAGGGCGATGGCTAGTTGGTTTGAGGAGTTGACCACAGGCAGTAAGTATGACCAGTCACCTTTTTGCTCATTGCCAATGAAACCGGCGTTGCTATTGAAAGAACGTTCGAAAGGCAACGGGTGCCACATCTCCAATAGCGGTACCTTGAACGGCCCGCCCTTCATGCTGTCAATGATGATACTGTCCAGTGGGCGGTAATGATTGTCATTGGCACCAAGAATCATGACATCGTTGCCCGACATGCGGAAGATGTAAGGGCATGTGCGTTCCGTTGTCACGTCCTTGACAAAGGAAAAAGCCTTATGACCGTCGAACATCTCTATTCCGTCGTGTTCAAAGTGATTGCCGGTGATGACCACCTTGCCACTGTCCAGTTCGATAGCCTGAGCCAGTGTTCGTTTCCGGTCCAGACAGCCAAAGCCTGAAAAAGTGTGCTCCTTGGGGCTGTACCACTCCACCAGATAGGTCTGCCCGATGCCTATTGGCTCGTTGTGCCCTCCACCAATCAAAACGGAATCGGACTTCAGCACCACGGCAAAACCATTGTCGTGTGTATAGACTGTCTGAAGCTGATTCCACTTGCCGTCCTTGTAGTATTCTGCTGTAGGAGTAGGTTTGAAACCTGTGGTATGTCCACCCACCACCGTCAATTCGCCATCAGCATAGAACATGGAATGCCCGGCACGGGGCATGATCAAGTCGGGCAGACGCTCAGGTTCTATTCTAAGAAGGGGACAATTGTTGCCGGCAGCAGCTGTAATGACCCATACAGAACATAATACAATAAAGTATAGGACATTTCTCATAGGCCTGTTTACCGGAAGGAATCTGTGAGCAGCTTGATTTCTATTTGAGGCGAAATGCGCTCATACAGGATGTTGTATACAGCATCGAGGATGGGCATGTTCACATGGCAGTGGCGGTTGATCTCCTTCATGCATTTGGTACCGAAGTATCCTTCAGCTATCATCTCCATCTCTATCTGTGCAGACTTGACACTATAACCCTTGCCGATCATGGTGCCGAAGGTGCGGTTGCGTGAGAAGTTGGAGTAACCGGTGACAAGAAGGTCGCCCATGTAAACAGAGTCGGTGATGTTTCGTTCCTCATTGGGGTTGATGGTGTTGAGGAACCGGTTCATCTCCTGAACGGCGTTGGACATGAGTACAGCTTGGAAGTTGTCGCCAAACTTCAGACCAGAACAGATGCCTGCGGCAATGGCATAGACATTCTTCAAGACGGAGGAATATTCTATGCCGATGACATCACTGGAAGTCTTGGTCTTGATATATTCAGAAGAAAGCACGTCGGTAAAGGCCTGGGCTTTCTCACGGTCGGCGCAGCCAACAGTAAGGTAGCTCAGACGTTCCAATGCCACCTCCTCGGCATGGCTGGGACCGCCAAGGCAGGCCAGATAGCTGTAGGGAACGTCGAACACCTGATGGAAGTATTCTGAGCAGACAAGATTGTCATCGGGCACGATGCCTTTGATGGCGGTGATGATGAACTTGTCCTTCAACCGTGTCTTCAGCTTTTTAAGGTGGCTCTTGAGATAGGGAGAGGGGACGACGAAGACAAGGGTGTCGTATAGCTGGACAATCTTGTTGATGTCGCTCTCGAAGTGAATCTCGTCGGTATTGAAGTGGACACTGGTAAGATAACTGGGGTTGTGGCCCATACGCTGGAAGTCGGAGATCTGGTCATCACGACGCATATACCAACCGATGTGGTGGGTATGGCCAACGACAATCTTTGCGATTGCCGTTGCCCAGCTGCCGCCACCAATGATTGCTATCTTACCACAGTCGAACATAACTCTAATTGAGAATTGAGAGTTGAGAATCGGGAATTACGCTTGCGCCTTTTCAATCCACTTGGCAATCTCGTCGACGCTCGGCTTCTGAAGGTCGAGCTTGTACTTCTTGACAATGTCGCCAATCTTCTGCTGCAGGCCTTGGGCCTTTTCACCAGCGATGTTCTGGATGAGGTTGAAACCTGCCTTGCGGAGCACGGGCACCCATTCTTCTGCGACGCCAATCTCTGCCCACTCGGCGGGTGTGCTCTGAGGAATCTTCTTCTCAGGCTTCATCTGCGGGAAGAACAGAACTTCCTGGATAAAGGTCTTTCCCGTCATGAGCATGACCAGACGGTCGATGCCGATGCCGATGCCCGATGTGGGAGGCATTCCGTACTGCAGAGCACGAAGGAAGTCCTGATCGATGATCATGGCTTCGTCGTCGCCCTTGTCGGCAAGCTTCATCTGCTCTATAAAACGCTCTTCCTGATCAATGGGGTCGTTGAGCTCCGAATAAGCATTGGCCAGCTCCTTACCATTCACCATCAACTCGAAACGCTCGGTGAGTCCGGCCTTTGAGCGGTGCATCTTGGTGAGGGGCGACATCTCGACAGGATAGTCGGTGATGAAGGTGGGCTGGATGAAGGTTCCCTCGCAGAACTCGCCAAAGAGTTCGTCGATGAGCTTACCCTTACCCATGGTCTCGTCTACATCCATGCCCTTTGACTTACAGAAGTCACGGATTTCCTCCTCGGTTTTGCCATTGCAGTCAAAGCCGGTCTTCTCCTGGATGGCCTCAAGGATAGGTAAACGACGATAAGGTGCCTTGAACGATACGATGTTACCGTCGATCTCGCGCTCAGGCTTGCCGTTGACAGCGATACAGATGGTCTCAAGCAGTTTTTCAGTAAAAGACATCATCCAGTTGTAGTCCTTATACTGAACGTAGAGCTCCATGCAGGTGAATTCAGGGTTGTGGTTGCGGTCCATACCTTCGTTGCGGAAGTTCTTTCCAATCTCGTAGACACCCTCGAAACCGCCCACAATGAGGCGCTTAAGATACAACTCGGTAGCGATACGCATGTACATGTCCTGGTCGAGCGCATTGAAATGGGTGATGAACGGACGGGCAGACGCACCACCGGCTATCATCTGCAGGGTAGGTGTCTCAACTTCGGTATAGCCAGCCTCATCGAGCACCTTACGAAGGGTACGGATCACAGTAGCGCGCTGCAGGAACGTGTCTTTGACCCCTTCGTTAACCACCAAGTCAACATAGCGCTGGCGATAGCGGAGCTCTGGGTCGTCAAACTTGTCGTAAGCCACACCGTCCTTGTATTTTACGATGGGCAGTGGCTTAAGGCTCTTGGAGAGCAGCTTCAACTCGGAAGCATGTACGGAGATTTCGCCGGTCTGGGTCCGGAATACCTTACCCTTCACGCCGATAAAGTCACCAATGTCGAGCAGGCGTTTAAATACATTATTATATAGGTCTTTGTTTTCACCAGGGCAGAGGTCGTCGCGAGTGATATACACCTGGATGCGGCCCTTGGAGTCCTGCAATTCGGCAAAAGAAGCCTTTCCCATCACACGACGGCTCATCATACGACCGGCAATAACCACATCCCAGTCCATGTCGTCCTTGAAATTCTCTTTGATTTCGGTACTGAAAGCATTCGTCGGGTATTCAGCAGCAGGATATGGGTCGATACCCATATTGCGCAGCTCCTGCAGACTCTGACGTCTGCCTATTTCTTGTTCACTCAGTTCTAAGACGTTCATAATTAATTGTAGATTATTCTTGAAAGTGGGTGCAAAATTACTAAAAATATTGCGAAATATGCTATTATTCAACAAATATTTGCAAAAAAAGTGGTTTGTCTTTGGTGGTTACGAAAATATTTACTATTTTTGCTGCATCTTTACCGATATAACTATGAATCAAACAACAATCAAAGACCGTGTTGTAGGAGTAGACATCAGCCTTGACTGGACTTCGTATGCCATTGTGGACGTGCGGGGTCAGGTACTTGTGGAAGACCGCTTTGCTACAGAGGACTATCCTGAAATAAATGGTTTTGTTACCCACTTAGCAGAAAGCATAGTCTTGTTGGTAGAGGCTAACGGCGGATACGAGACCATTCGTTCGGTGGGTATCAGTGCCCCCAGCGCGAACTATCTGACGGGTTGCATAGAGAACTCACCCAATATGCCGTGGAAGGGTATTATTCCCCTTTCAGTCATGTTGAGAGACCAGTTGGGGATGGCTGTTGCCGTAGCTAACAATGCCCATGTGATAGCTTTAGGTGAGCATGCTTTCGGTTGTGCTCGAGGTATGAATGACTTCATACTTATTACGCTGGGACATGGCATGGGCAGTTGTATCTACTCAAACGGTCAGCCTCATTTGGGCGTCCATGGTTTTGCCGGTGAGATCGGACATACTTGCATTAACCGCAGTGGAAGGAAGTGTGGCTGTGGTAATGTCGGCTGTCTGGAACAGTATACAGCAGCGGGAGGCATTGTCCTTACTGCTCAGCAGCTGATGGAAGAAAGTGATAAACCGTCGCTCATGCGGGAAGCAGAGAACCTGACACCAGAGCTCATCGCCCAATACTGTGACAAGGGTGATGAACTGGCCATAGAGGTCTATCGCCGGACGGGGCAGCTCTTAGGCTTTGGTCTTGCAGGCTATGCCTCAGTACTCAATCCGGAGGCAATCGTCTTCACAGGTGGAATCTCCAAAGCTGGTGACTGGCTTCTCAAGCCGGCACATGAGTCGTTTGAGGAACATGTGTTCCATAATATTGTTGGTAAGGTGAAGTTCCTCGTGTCAACCTTGAACGACCACTACCGCGACATCCTAGGTGCCAGCGTGCTAGCGTGGGAAGTGAAGGAATATTCTTTGTTTAAGTGATGAGTGATAACTATGGGAGAGTTCAATATAAAAACACGTGTAATAGGCGTTGACCTGGGTGTGGATGTAACCACGCTGGCCATTGTCGACATCAGAGGCAATATCATTGCCCACGATGTGCTGCCAACCTCGGTGTATAAAGACGTCAATACATACGTGAGTGCCCTCACAGAGAAGATAGTCATGCTGGCAGAGTCGAATGGCGGCTATGGGACCATCCGTTCTGTGGGCATCAGCGCACCCAGTGGCAATTACCTGACAGGTTGTATAGAGAATGCTACGAACCTGCCATGGAAAGGTGTTATTCCGCTGGCAACGATGTTGCGCGACAGGTTAGGATTGTCAGTAGGCCTTGCCAACGATGCCTATGTCACCGCCTTGGGTGAGCATGGCTTTGGTTATGCTCATGGCATGAATGATTTTATCGTGGTATCGTTGAGTCATGGCGGTTTGGGAAGCTGCATATTTTCTAACGGACAGCCGCAGCTGGGCATTGACGGCTTTGCCGGTGAGGTGGGGCATGTCTGCGTGGAACCAGGCGGTCGTGTGTGTGGCTGTGGGCGGCGTGGCTGCCTGGAGCAGTACATCTCAGCCAAAGGTATTGTGCAGACAGCTCGCGAGCTGATGGCGAACGATAAGCGTTCGTCCATCTTGCGACAGCAGGCAGGAATGTTGTCACCGAAAGCCATAGTAGCTGCTTGTAAGCAAGGTGACAGACTGGCCATAGAGACGATGAGACTTGCAGGTGAGAAGTTAGGAATGGGACTGGCTTTCTATGTTTCGTTGCTCGACCCGGAGGCTATCATTCTCACGGGACCGCAGTCGCGGTTGGGGAAATGGCTGACCGATCCTTTGCAAGAGGCGTTCGATGAACATGTATTCCATAATATCCGCGGAAAAGTGCTTATTCAGGTTTCTATCCTTGATGACAGGGAACGGGATGTTTTGGGAGCCAGCGAATTGGCCTGGGTAGTGAAAGAGTATTCATTGTTTAAATAAGTATATTATATCTGAGACATGGGAGACATTAAAGTAAAGAACAGAGTTGTTGGTGTTGACATTAGTACTGAACGTACCACCTATGCCATCGTAGACATACGTGGAAATATTATTGCAGAAGACGGATTCGAAACGTTTGAGTATCCCAACGTGAACGACTTCGTGGCAAAACTGGCCGATAGTATTTTGGAATTGGTAGTGGCGAATGGTGGTTATGAGAGCATCCGCTCTATAGGTATCAGTTCACCAAGTGCCAGTATTGTGACTGGTTGCATTGTCAATGCACCCAATCTGCCTTGGAAGGGCGTGGTTCCTCTGGCTGCCATGGTACGCGACCGTCTGGGACTTGCGGTGGCCATGGCCAACGATGCACATATCTCGGCATTAGGCGAGAAGGCATATGGCAGCGCCCACGGCATGAGGGATTTCGTCATCATCAATATTGGTGTGGGCTTGGGCAGCTGCTTCTTCTCTGCAAACCATGAGCATCAAGGGGCTGGTGGATTTGCGGGCGAAATAGGACATACCTGCATAGATGACAGTGACAGCGCCCGTATCTGTGCTTGCGGAAAGAGAGGCTGCCTGGAAGCATACTGTGCGGCCAAAGGTATCATCCGTACAGCAGAAGAGGTGATGGCTGAGAGTGACAAGCCCTCGCTGATGCGGGGACAGGAGCAGCTTTCGCCGAAGATGATTACAGAGTTCTGTGAACAAGGCGACGAGCTGGCCATTGAGGTGTACCGTCGTACAGGCTATAAGCTGGGTATAGGTATGGCAAACTATGCCAGTGTCATTGACCCAGAGGCCATTATCCTGACTGGAGGAATCTCGAAAGCGGGTAAATGGTTGATAGATCCTGCCTACGATTCGTTTGATAAGCATGTGTTTGGCAATATACGTGGAAAAGTGAAAATCATCCTCTCGATGATTGATAACCGTGAGCGCGATGTGCTGGGAGCCAGTGCATTGGCTTGGAGCCAGAAGGAGTATTCATTGTTTAAGTGATGAGTATTAAGTGACGAGAGTTGAGTGAAAAGTGAATGTAGATATCATAAACGAAATTATCAACGCTAAGCCTAACCTGAGTACCGCCCTCGGCATGGAGTTTTTCTCCACGCCTGAGGACGATACATGTATGGCACGAATGAAGGTTGACGAGAGAAACCGCCAGCCTTTTGGTTTCCTGAGTGGAGGTGCTTCGTTGGCATTAGCAGAAAATGTGGCCGGCGTAGGGTCTTCGGCATTGTGCCCGCATTGTGCTTGTGTAGGTATCGAGGTGAGTGGTAGTCATGTGAAGGCTGTCGCTGAGGGAGATACTGTGACTGCTTATGCAAGATTGCTTCATCAGGGCACTACGCTTCATGTATGGAATGTTGACGTGAAGGATTCTTCAGGTGATCTGATTTCTAATGTGCGGGTTACCAATTATATCATCAAACAGAAAGTGTGATGTTTTCTTATGCCATCTATCGTTTGCCGTATGCCAAAGAGGCTACACTGGTTCAGCAGACCGAGGGCGATCCGGCGGAATATTTCTCTTATGCAGAACTGAATGATAAGAGCGGGTTCGTTGTGGCTCCTTTTGAGGTGACCCTACAACAGCCGATACTGGTGATTAGACCTGATGAGTTGCAGAAAGTCTCCATCCCTATTCCTCCATCCGATTTTTCTCGTCCCATAGGTGACGAGAGACACGAGACCGGACAAAGCACACCTCATTCCACATTCCCCATTCCCCTGGAATATACCATTGATTTTGCCAATTATCACTCACAGCTGGAAGCAGGGACTTTTAGCAAAATTGTGCTGGCCCGCTGTGCGGATGAACAGATAGGTGATTATGTGAAGCCTATGGAATTGTTCTATAGGGCTTGTCAAATGTATCCCCGACTGTTCATAGCATTGGTAGAGACGGGGAAGAGTGGGTGCTGGCTGACAGCAACACCGGAGATTCTGCTTGATGGCGATGGACAGGATTGGCGCACCATTGCCTTGGCAGGTACGATGAAATTGGAGGGAGAGCAGTTGAATGGCGAGGGCGAGACCTTGAGATGGAGTACCAAGAATATCCAGGAACAGCGCATTGTTACTACCTACATTACAGAGTGCCTGGAACAGTTCACGGGTGATTTCAAGGAGGAAGGCCCCAGAACGGTAAGGGCAGCCAATTTGGTACATCTTAGAAGTGATTTCACTTTCAAACTCGACGACCATCATCATATTGGTGACCTGTTACAGACTCTTCATCCCACACCTGCTGTCTGTGGCCTGCCCAAACGTGAGGCTTTCCAGTTTATCGTGAACAATGAGCACACACCTCGTAGATATTATAGTGGTTTTATGGGACCATTGGCTATGGATGAGACCCATCTCTACGTTTCTCTCCGCTGTATGAATATCGAGGGCGATACCTGTCATCTCTATGCTGGCGGTGGATTGCTCAAAGACAGCACAGAAGAACAGGAATGGGCAGAGACAGAAGCAAAAATGGAAACCATGCGGAGAATCCTTGACCATGTTGTTGGTTAAAGACAAAGCATCTGAGTATTATATATAATGTATAGTGATAAAGATAATGTTAACATCCTGACGTCACTGCTGAAGGAACATGGAGTCATGTATGCGGTGGTTTGTCCAGGAAGCAGGAACTCTCCCATTGTGCATAACCTGCATGTGTGTCCAGACATCACATGCTATCCTGTCACAGATGAGCGCAGCGCCGGTTTCTATGCCTTGGGCATGAGTCAGAGTCTACATTCTCCTGTGGCCGTCTGTGTCACCAGTGGAACAGCGCTATTAAACCTTGCCCCAGCCGTTGCAGAGGCATACTATCAGCATGTTCCCTTGGTCGTTATTTCGGCAGATCGTCCGTTGCAGTGGATTGACCAGCTCGATGGTCAGACAATGCCACAGCCTGATGCTCTCGGACGGTTCGTGAGGAAGTCAGTAACCTTGCCGGAACCTTGTGATGACGAGACACGATGGTACTGTAACCGCCTTGTCAATGAGGCCTTGCTGGAAACCCATCATCATGGTTACGGACCCGTGCATATCAATGTGCCTATCTCTGAACCGTTGTTCAATTATGATACGCCCGCATTACCAGAGGAACGAAGCATCTGTCTGCTCAATCCACGGTGTTATCGATCTTTGTTGTCGGCAGAGTGTGCAGGACAGTTCCTTGTTTCGAAAAGACCGATGGTGATTATCGGGCAGGTGTCAACAGAAGGACTGATGCCGGAAGATTTGTATTCGATATCATTATTTGCCGTAGTGCTCAACGAAGCGTTGAGTGTGGGAAAAGGCGGGGAGCATTTCGATGAGGTGTTATATGCCATAGGTGATCATCCTGACTATCAACCTGACTTTGTCCTCTATTTGGGTGATACGATGGTCAGTAAACGCGTCAAGCATTGGATGCGGAGCCTGAAGGATGCACATATCTGGGCTGTCTCGGAGGATGGAACTATCCATGACACCTCCATGCAGCTGTATGGTGTTATTGAGGGTCATCCCGCAGATGTAATAGAAGATCTGATGGATGCTGTAGGTGACAAATCCATTCAATCTACTCAAGAATTCAAAGCACGTTGGGACAAGGCACTCCAAAAAGCTTCCGGACATATAGAGAGGTATCAGCCTGACTATTCCCAGATGGCTGCTGTGAGATGCTTCGAAGAACTGCTGGGTTCTGCTGAAGACTGTTACGTACATTATGCCAATTCTACAGCTATTCGCTTGGCAAATATATATGCAAATCACTATGTCTGTTGCAACCGTGGTGTGAATGGTATAGACGGTTCTTTGTCTACAGCAGCAGGTTGCTCTGTGGTGAATGATGAGTTTGAAGTTTATTGCGTCATCGGCGACTTGAGTTTCTTTTACGACCAGAATGCGTTGTGGAACCAGAACCTACATGGTAATTTCCGCATCCTGTTGTTGAATAATGGCAAGGGAGGGATATTCAATATGCTGAATGGCCTGGAGAAAAGTCCCGCCTGCGACAAGCTTGTATCTGCCGAACATCATACCACGGCTGAAGGCATCTGCCTTCAGAATAACATTGTCTATCTGAAAGCACACGACATGACAGAGATGCAACAAGGCATGGATACCTTATTATATATGGAAAGCGAACGTCCCGTCCTTCTTGAGGTATTTACTGATGTGGCTGAGGATGAACGGGTGTTTAGAGAGTATTTCCGTTCATTCAGAATTTGAAACTCGAGCCGCCTACGAACTCACGCATGATCGAGGTGGGTGGGATCTCCTTGTCGCTGATGGGTATGAAATAACGTAGGAATTTCAACAGCCGATGAGCCTCAGAATATTCCGGACAGTTCTTCGGAACCGAAGTGAGGATTATTTCTGCATGGGTACGCAGAACGGCAAACTCGATGTTCAACGCCGAGTTGAACATCACGTCTGCGGTTTCCTGATAGGGGAAGATCCACTGGTCTTCTGCTGCCAGTACGTTCTTCCATTGTGAAATGGTCTGCTGTGCAGTGAAGGCTCCTTTGTTATAGTCGCGTATAATACGTCGCAACAGACGGTTGTCACGGACTGGTATCCAATTGTGGTCATCGAGCGAAATGCTGGTGAGGGCAGAGATATAGATCTTATATTTCAGGGAGTCGGGAATCTTTTTGGTCAGTAGTGGATTTAAGGCGTGGATGCCTTCTATGATCAGCACGGTGTCGCCAGCCAGTTTCAGCTTTTTACCATTATACTCGCGTTTGCCGGTGACGAAGTTGTATTCAGGGATTTCTACACGTTCCCCTTGCATCAGTCGTAGCAGATGGTCTTCAAGCAGCGAATACTCCACTGTTTCTATGTTGTCGAAGTCATAGTCTCCATTGGGAAGCTTCGGCGTGTCCACACGGTTCACGAAATAGTCATCTGTTGAGAATGAGACAGGTCTGAGTCCGCAGGCCAACAGCTGCACGGAGAGACGTTTGCAGAATGTGGTCTTACCCGAACTGGAAGGACCTGTGATCAAGACAATCCTTACGGGGTTCTTCTCCTGATGGAACCGACGGTCTACTTCTTCGGCTATCTGTACTATCTTTTTCTCTTGCAGAGCCTCGCTCACCTGAATGAGTTCTGAAGCATGTCCGCGCATGATGGCTTTGTTGACGTCACCCGCATTCGACAGCCGCATGATAATGTCCCAGTGCGTCTTCTCTGCGAACATCTCGAAGGTCTTGGGCTGATCCACCTTTTCTGCCAGTCGCGTGGGATCGTTCCAGTCGGGAACTCTCAATAGCAGTCCTTCTTCGTAACGCTCCAGTCCCCAGACTTTCAGGTAACTGGCACTGGGCACTAAAGGACCGTAGTAATAATCGATGGTGTCACCCAAAGTATAATAATAGGTATAGGCTTGCCCACTGGTTTCCAGAAGCTTCACCTTGTCGGCAAAGCCCCGTTCACCGAAAATTCTGATCGCTTCTTCTGTGGTGGATTCTGTTCGGCGGAAAGGCATGTCAAGGTCGATAATCTCCTGCATCCTCTTCTTGATACGCTCCACGTCTTCGTCAGAGATCTGGTTCCCTTCTCCTTTGGAGGGATTCTTTCCTTGCAGCCGTCCTTCGACCCATCCGGCAGTGGGCTTTTTCTTGAAGTTGCAGTAGTAACCTCTGCTCAACGAATGTTCGATAAACAGCTTCGATCCGGGAAACACATCCTGTGTGGCTTTGTAGAGCACAAAACTGAGAGAACGTACATAAACACGATGGCCAGAACCCTCGCTGGCATCCATAAACTCCACATCCCGGTTTTGGAAGAGCCTGAATTTCAGTCCTTGCGACACATTATTCACTTTGGCCGACACGACAGGATAAGGGAGTTTAATCTCTTCAGCAAACTCCTGATACACATCTAACAGCGAGGCTCCTTCAGGGAAACTCTTGGTCACATTGTTGTTTTTGCAGCGGATTTGTAGCATAGGAAAAATATTTTGGTGCAAAGATACAAAAAAACCACAGAATCTTTGTACCTTTGTACAAAAAATAAGCGAATATATGGAAAAAAGAGTATGGAAAGAGATCAGGAAGTTCGAAGAAATACGCTTCGAAGAGTATAATGGAATAGCCAAGATTACCATCAATCGGCCTCGTTATCGCAATGCCTTTACCCCTCGGACGACGTTAGAGCTGAGTCAGGCCTTTGCTGAATGTCGTGAATTGCAGCGCATCCGTGTCGTGCTTCTTACAGGAGCTATGTCTGAAGTTCCCGAGGGTAAACGCCTTGAAGATGTGAAGCATGCGTTCTGCTCAGGCGGCGATATGCATGTGAAGGGACGGGGTGGTTATGTTGACGAGGATGGTGTCCCCCGTCTCAGCGTACTGGACGTACAGATGCAGATACGCCGTCTGCCCAAGCCTGTTATCGCCATGGTCAATGGCTATGCCATTGGTGGTGGTCATGTGCTGCATTTGGTATGTGACTTGACGATAGCTTCAGAGAATGCTATTTTCGGACAGACAGGACCGAAAGTCGGTTCCTTCGATGCTGGCTTTGGAAGTAGTTATCTGGCACGTATAGTTGGGCAGAAGAAAGCCCGTGAGATTTGGTTCCTCTGCAGGCAGTACTCTGCCAGCGAAGCCCTCGACATGGGACTGGTTAATAAGGTTGTGCCACTATCGCAATTGGAAGATGAGTGTGTCGGCTGGGCTGAGGAGATGATGGAACGCTCTCCTTTGGCGCTCCGAATGATCAAGGCTGGCCTGAATGCCGAACTCGATGGGCAGGCTGGCATTCAACAGTTGGCAGGCGATGCTACCATGCTTTACTATTTCCTTGATGAGGCTCAGGAGGGCGGCAAGGCTTTCCTTGAGAAACGTAAACCGGACTTTGACAAGTATCCCCAGATTCCGTAAAGAATACAGACGAACATGTTATAGACAGAATAACGGACAAATTTGTGATAGACATAATAACAGACGAACAAACTAATTCTCTGAGACGTCATAACAGACGAACAAACTGTGACAGATAAACTTGTTTATGGATGTTGAGATAATAATTAGAAAAGTTATGGATTGTGCAGGCGCCATACGAAGACAGTTGGGACCAGGCTATCTGGAGTCTGTTTATAAGAATGCGATGTTGGTGGAATTATGCAAGAACCGATTGTCATACGAGGCTGAGAAATCTATCAAAGTCTATTATGATGGACACCTGGTAGGCGAGTATAAGGCAGATATTGTTGTTGAGAATCATTTGATACTTAAACTTAAAGCTGTTAATTCCTTGCATGTAGCTCATGAGTTACAGCTAGTGAATTATTTGACTGCTACAGGAATTGATAATGGGCTGCTTATCAATTTTGGTTCAGAAGAATTGCAATTTAAACGTAAATTCCGTGTTTATCGTGAGCGCTTCCAATGATAAAGTATGTTAGTATGTTATGATGTCTTTAATCAATGTTTGTTCTTCTGTCTTAAAAAAGAGTTATTATGTATAAGATAGCTATTGACGAGCGAGTGCTCCATTTCAAACAGCCGGCAGGAACGTCGCGCGGTGTATACAAAGAGCGGAAAAGCTGGTTTGTTCATGTGTCAAACGGTTCTGTCGTCGGAACAGGCGAATGTGCACCATTACCCGATCTGAGCTGTGACGCACGTCCCGATTACGCTGAGGTGTTGCGTAGCTTCTGTGACGAGTTTGAACAGACGGGCGAGGTTCCTTACGAGGAGCTGCGTGACTATCCTTCGATGCTTTTCGGTCTCGAGACGGCCTTGTTGGATGTAGAAAGCAAGGAGGAAAACGGAAAAGGCGTATTATTTGACACCGCCTTCAGCCGCGGCGAAATCGGTATTCCCATTAACGGTTTGGTGTGGATGGGCAGTTACGACGAGATGCTCCAGCGTATGGAGCAGAAACTGGAACAGGGCTTCCGCTGCGTGAAGCTGAAGATTGGTGCCATTGATTTCGAACAGGAACTCGATCTCATCAAACGCATACGTGACAGGTTCTCTTTCCATGAGGTGGAGTTGCGCGTCGATGCCAATGGCGCCTTCAAACCCGATGAGGCTCTGTATAAGTTGGAACTCCTTTCTCGATATGCCATCCATAGTATTGAGCAACCTATCAAAGCTGGCCAGTGGGGATATATGGCTCAGCTATGCCGTGAGTCACCGCTGCCCATCGCGCTGGATGAAGAATTGATTGGGGTGAACGACCAGGAGATGAAGTCGCACATGCTTAACATAATCAAACCCCGATACATCGTTCTTAAGCCATCACTTCATGGGGGGATGATGGGATGCAGAGAGTGGATAGACTCTGCCAAGGAAAAGGGCATAGGTTCGTGGATAACCTCTGCGTTGGAGAGTAATGTCGGCTTGAATGCCATTGCACAGTTCTGCTCTTCCGTCTATGGTGATGCCATTTCCTTCCCTCAAGGACTCGGTACGGGCCAACTGTTCACTGATAACATTCCCATGCCGTTGGAAATACGTGGCGACCAGCTGTTTTGTTGTTCTGTCCTTAACCCCAGGTTATGATGTCTTTGGAGGAATTCTTGACTGAGTGGCACAATGACAGCCCTCTTGTGCTGGTGCATACCAGTGGTTCTACGGGAACGCCGAAGCCGGTGCTTGTCGAGAAACGGCGTATGCTTGCTTCTGCCCGTGTCACCTGCGACTTCCTGGGCTTGAAGCCTGGTGATACGGCTTTGCTCTGTATGTCACTTGACTATATTGCCGGCAAGATGATGGTGGTACGTTCGTTGGAACGTCACCTTCAGCTTGTGACCGTGCCACCAAGCGGCAAACCGGTTTGGAGTGGAACGATAGACTTTGCCGCTATGGTACCCTTGCAGGTCTGGAACCTTCTTCATGACCCGGAAGGACGGCTGCGACTGATGCAGGTCCGCCACTTGATTATTGGCGGCAGTGCCATTGACAATGACTTGGCTGCCGCTTTGTCAGGATTTCCCAACTATGTATGGAGCACCTATGGCATGACCGAAACCTTGTCGCACATAGCTCTCCGTCGGTTGAATGGACCCGAGGCATCTCAGTGGTATACCCCATTCCCGTCCGTAAAGTTGAGCTTGAACGACGAACAGTGTCTGGTGATTGATGCGCCAGAGGTCTGTGACGAGTGTCTGGTTACCAACGATATTGCCGAACTTGCCGCAGATGGGCGTTTTAAGATTCTCGGGCGTAAGGATAATGTGATCTGTTCCGGTGGTTTGAAGATCCACGCCGAGGAACTCGAACGTCAGCTCCATCCCCATCTTCGCGTACCTTTTATCATAACAAAGCGTCCTGACGAGAAGTTTGGTGAGATGGTTGTCCTGCTTACCGAAGGTTCTGTCGATGAAGCCCGGGATGTCTGCGAGACAATTCTCCCCAAGTTCCACAGACCTCGTGCTTATGTCCATGTTGACTGCATTCCTCTGACTGCCAATGGGAAACCCGCCCGCAAAGAGGCACAGCAATTAGCCGCCGGCCATTAAGCTTCTTTTCTTTTCCCCTTTAGCCTTCACGATAGAAGTCGAGGGCTTCTTCTATTTCCTGTTGCGTGGCCGTCTGGTTGATGCGGATGTCGCCGATGTCGCCCAACAGGGTGAAGTTGATCTGTCCAGCCGTGTTCTTCTTGTCGTGGGTCATGAGCTCCAACAGGGTGGGGTAGTCGTCACAGCTGATGCTCATCCGTCCGTATTGTTCTCGAATGAAACTGACAGTCTGGCGCATCTTGTCTGTGGGGAAACCTGTCTTCATGCAGCTGAGGTAAAGTTCGCAGACGAGACCGTAGGCGACTGCATAGCCGTGAAGCATTGGAGCATCTGACTGCCCCCTCCAAAGGGAAGGGTTTCTTAGAGCCAGCGACTCAAAGGCATGACCGATGGTATGGCCAAGATTCAGCGCCTTACGAATACCTTTTTCTGTCGGGTCTTCCTCTACGATTCTTTCTTTAACCTTTACCGAGTCAGCCACCATGCGCTGTAGCTGCCACAGGTCGGGCTGGTCAAGGTCGAAAGTGACCAGCTCTGCCCACATCTGTTCGTTGGAGATCAGTCCGTGTTTCAGCATCTCTGCATAGCCGGAACGTATGTTTTCGGCATCCATCGTCTTGAGGAACACGGTGTTAAGTATGACGCTGCTGGCATTGCAGAATACGCCCACCTCGTTTTTCAACCCACCGAAGTTGATGCCTGTCTTACCGCCTACCGATGCGTCAACCATGGATAGCAAGGTGGTGGGGACGTTGATGAAACTGATGCCGCGCTTGAAGGTGGCGGCGGCAAAGCCGCCGAGGTCGGTCACCATGCCGCCGCCAAGGTTCACCATGAGCGAGTGGCGCGTAGCTCCGCCCAGCTGCAGTTCTTCCCATACGTGGGTCAGCGACTCCAACGTCTTGTTTTGGTCGGTGGCACCGATGCAGATTACCTGAGCGCCCTTCATGCAGGGCAGACTGTCTATCAGGGGCAGACATAATTGCCGGGTGGTATCGTCGACCAACACAAATAAACGGTCGTGTTCACACTCATCGATGGCAGTGGCTATAGCATGCTCCAACTGGAGCGATATGATCACCTTTTGCTTTTCCATAGGGGTTGTTTATAAAAATCGCGGCAAAGGTACAAAAAAACGGTGTAAAAGTTGGAAGATAAGAAAAAAAATATTACTTTTGCAAAGATTTCTTACCAATCCTTCAGCCTATGAACAAGAACAGTTTCCTTTATAGGGTATTTGATCTTTACTATGATGGTTTTAGGAACATGACGCTTGGAAAGACGTTGTGGGCTATTATCCTTATCAAGCTGTTTGTCATCTTCGTTGTGCTGAAGCTTTTCTTCTTTCCTGATTTCCTGAAAAAGAATGCCAATGGTGATGAGGCAGGTTTCGTAGCAACAGAGCTCGTAGACCGCGCCTCCCCCAACCCCTAATCCCCCTAACCACCCTAACCACCCTAATCCCCCTAATCACCCTACTCCCCCTACTCCCCCTTAATCCCTCCGACTCAAATCAAAATCCTTATAATTATGCTACAAAACCTGTTCTTATCCATCGATGCCGGAACCATTGACTGGTCACGAGCGCAATTTGCTCTCACGGCAATCTATCACTGGCTTTTCGTTCCGCTGACGCTGGGACTAGCCGTTATTATGGGAATCGTGGAAACCCGTTACTACCGCAGGAGACAGGCCTTAGCCAAAGGTCAGCCCGTCGACCAGACTGACATTGACTTCTGGAAGAATGCGGCGAAGTTCTGGCAAAAGCTCTTTGGTATCAATTTCGCCATGGGTGTTGCGACGGGTATCATCCTTGAGTTTGAGTTCGGCACCAACTGGTCGAACTATTCTTGGTTTGTCGGTGACATCTTCGGAGCTCCCCTTGCTGTGGAAGGCATTCTGGCTTTCTTCATGGAGTCGACCTTCGTGGCAGTGATGTTCTTTGGCTGGAAGAAAGTGTCACCTGGATTCCATCTTGCCTCTACTTGGCTTACGGGTCTGGGGGCAACCATCTCTGCATGGTGGATTCTCGTTGCAAATGCCTGGATGCAGTATCCTGTGGGCTGCGAGTTCAATCCCGACACCATGCGCAACGAAATGGTGAGCTTTGCCGAGGTGGCTCTTTCGCCGTTCGCTATTGACAAGTTTTTTCATACTGTCATCTCGTCGTGGATTGTCGGTGCGGTCTTCTGTGTGGCCGTCTGCAGCTGGTATTTACTGAAGCGGCGCAATACAAGGCTTGCTGTTGAAAGTATGAAGATCGGTGCCTGGGTGGGACTCGTCGCAGCCCTGCTGGCGGGAGCCACAGGCCATCAGTCGGCTCAGAGAGTAGGGGAGGTGCAACCCATGAAGCTCGCTGCCATGGAAGCGCTTTACAATGGCGGCACAGACCAGGGGCTTACGGCTATTGCCTGGGTGAATCCCTTCTGCCAGCCTGACTATACCTATGAGGAGTCGGCACCGCTGAAGATCGAGATGCCCTATGCCCTGTCGTTCATGGCAACGAACGATTTCCATGGTTATGTGCCTGGTATCAACGATATCCTCAACGGCTATACCAAACCCGATGGCACCGTTGAACCTTCTGCTGATGAGAAGATAGAAAGGGGCAGGAAAGCCATTGCTGCACTCTCCGCCTATCGCAAGGCGAAAGCTGAGGGAGCCGACGAGGCAACGCTCAACACGCAGCTGTCCATTCTCAAAGCCAACATGAAGTATTTCGGCTATGGCTATGTGCGTGACAAGTCAGAACTGGTGCCTTATATCCCCGTCAACTTCTGGGCTTTCCGTATCATGGTGGGTTTGGGCTGTCTGTTCATTCTCTACTTCATTGTCCTTTTGCTGATGGTTTACGATGTGCCGTTCCTGTCGATAACCACAAGGCGGCTATTGGCTACCGTTGGCCTGCTGCCCGAGACGGCTGCTGACAGCAAAGGCGTTACGGGGCTGCCTGCCTGGCATTACTGGGCCGCCGTTGCCTTAGTGCCGTTGGCCTACATCGCTTCTGAGTGCGGATGGCTGGTAGCTGAGTTCGGCCGTCAGCCGTGGACCATTCAGGACATGCTGCCTACGTGGGCTGCTGTCTCCGACCTCCAGTCGTGCAGCGTCGCCTTTACGTTCATCCTCTTCCTCATCCTCTTCACGACGATGCTCGCCGTCGAAATCAACATCCTCCTGAAACAAATTAATAATCATAAGTCATGACCTACGAATTCTTACAGCACTATTGGTGTTTCATCGTCTCACTGCTTGGAGCGATACTGGTGTTCTTGTTGTTTGTTCAGGGAGCTAACTCGTTGGCTGGCAGCCTGGGTTGGACTGAAGAAGGGCGACGTTTGGTCTATAACTCCACCGGTCGCAAGTGGGAGTTCACCTTTACCACCCTTGTCACCTTCGGCGGAGCCTTCTTTGCCTCCTTCCCGCTGTTCTATTCTACCAGCTTCGGCGGAGCCTATTGGCTGTGGATGATTATCCTCTTCACCTTCGTGCTCCAGGCGGTGAGCTATGAGTTCCAGAACAAGATCGGTAATTTCCTTGGCCCCAAGACCTTCCAGTTTTTCCTTACGTTGAATGGCATCGTAGGACCCTTGCTCTTGGGTGGTGCCGTTGCCACCTTCTTCGAGGGGTCAAACTTTATCATCGCCAAGGACAACCTCATCGATGCCGGGGCCATTACTCCGATCATCTCACGTTGGGCCAATGCTTCCCACGGTCTCGATGCTCTGCTCAATCCCTGGGTGCTCGTCTTCGGCTTTGCCGTGGTCTTCCTGGCTCGTACTCTCGGCATTCTTTATGTGATGAACAATGTGAACGACGAGGACATCCGCTCACGTGGCAGCGTGCGTCTCATCGGCGCGGCTGTTCCTTTCCTCGTGCTCTTTGTAGCCTATCTCGTACATTTGCTGCTGAAGGAGGGCTTTGCCTTCGATCCGGAGACAGGCGTCATCTTCATGGAGCCTTACAAATACCTGCACAACTTCCTAGCCATGTGGTATTTGCTCATCCTCCTGTTGGCAGGTGTCGTACTGGTGCTCTTTGGCATCGGTAAGACCATTGTCTCTAAGGACTATGTCGGTGGAATCTGGCCCGCAGGCATAGGTACTGTGCTTACTGTGCTGGCTCTGTTGCTCTGCAGCGCCTGGAACAATACAGCCTACTATCCTTCCACTGCCGACCTTCAGTCATCGTTGACGCTTCAGAACTCCTGCTCGAGTGAGTTTACGCTCCGCACAATGTTCTATGTCTCGCTGCTTGTTCCTTTCGTTCTGGCTTATATCGTTTATGCCTGGCGTGCCATCGATGCGAAGAAACTCGATAAGGAGGAGATCCGGACAGACCACGCCTACTAATGACGTTTCTCTTGCTTGGAATTCTTGCATAGATTGCTTGGAACTCTTGCATAGATTGCTTGGAACTCGAGTTGAGACTGCTTGAAGAGAACCGTTCTTTCTAGAGCAAACGAAGGCAGAGGGTTCGCCCTTGCCGGAGTTAATAGTAAAACAAGTTGTTTTGGTGTCGTTGAGACTATCTCTTCGTGTCGTTAAGATAGTTCTTTTCCGACCAAAACAACTTGTTTTGCTTTTGTGGAAGAATGTGATATCGGTGTGCGTGCACCCTGGGAACGACAGCTAAGACATAGACGCCCAGAAGGGGCAATAGCTGGGGTTGAGCGCACCCCTAGCACTCGGTGGATAAGTCGCGCTGAAGGGGCAGCCGCTTCTTACTTGCGGCAGTCGAGTTAATAATAATTTCTGGATTAATTATTCTAATTATTCTAGTTTCTTTTCTAACCAATCTGCGTTTTGTGCCTCGGTCATAAGATGCAGAAAGTGTCTCCTCTCAGTAACTTGGGGGCACGCCTTCCTTGGCACGGCGATCCTAGCGATGTTCCTCGACGAGGTGCCCCATCAGCATGCTTGGCTACTCTGTCAGGGACGATGTTGGCGTTTCTTTCCTATCCGCAGGTTGTTCTGACCTACGGTTACTAGGCGGCAATGCATTCGGCGTCAGTGGTAACATCCTTTTAAGGAGTGGGAAACGTAAGTTAAACAATAGCGCGATGTCTGCCTCCCTTGAGGAAGAAAGGTGAAATGGCATACATGTCAGCGTGATGTCAGCCTCCCTTGAAAAAGTCTAAGACTAAGATTGCCGCAACAAACAGGATGACCAACAGGACAAACGACATGATGAAGGTCAGCGTGATAGAACCCAGCACACGGAACTTTGAGTAACCCGACAGTTGTTTGAAGCTGACAAAGACAATCAGCACCGCCAGGAAATCCAGTATGGTGAAGCTCAACAGTTCTCCCGCAATGGAATAGATGCTGTATGCATTCGATGTATACACCAGAGCCACAACGAATTCGGAGAAACGGAAGTCGGGTATCGACGGCGCATGACGGAGAAACAGATACAGTGGAGAGAAGAAGAGCAGCAGAAAGAACAGCGAGAACAGCGATGAGTTCTTCTTCCTGAGGCTAAGGAGGAAATCTTTTACTTTCTCAGCCATCATGATTTTACTCCTCACAGTCTCGACTAGCTTCTGGTCCTTTGGGCTTTCTTTCCCATCGATATCGATCTTCCACCCCTTATCGCCTTCCATATCAATCTCCGATACGTTCGTATACTCGTTTGTTTCTTGGACGTTCTCTGTCTTCTGCGCTAAAGATATCTTTGCATCCTCCTTGTCCTGTTCGTCAGTCAGGGTAAATCCGTGCTCCACCACGAACGAAAGAGCCGCTAAGAGGAAGAACATCTTGAAAGGAGGGAAATAGGCCGACTGCATGCCACGGAGATAGTCGCGGATCATGTAGCCAGGACGTAGTACAAGGTCACGGATACTGCGAAACATGCCACGGTTGCCCACACCCCAAACGTCGAGGAAAAGCAGAAAGGCTTTCTTGAACGAGAAACGGCCAACATTGGCCGACTGCCCGCAACGGGGGCAGAAGTTCCCTTGATACACCGTTCCACATGAGGCACACTTATGAGTGGCTTCTGACAGAGGCGCCACTTCGTGCGGTCTGAGCTGCCAGATATGGAAAGCCCGCAGCCAGACCTTACGCTTTTCTTTGTCTGTGATTACGCTTAATGCATTCATCTGGATGCAAAAGTACGAATATTTTTTTAAAGAACAAAATAATGGCAGGGAAAAATACCCCTGCCATTATTTACACCCGAAGGGCTCTCATGGCGTTCAGGACGGCGAGCACGGTGACGCCGACGTCGGCAAAGACCGCCAGCCACATGGTAGCGAGGCCGAACGTGGCCAGCAGCAGTACGGCCACTTTGACGCCAATGGCAAACCACACGTTCTGTCGCGCTATCGACAGGGTGCGGCGGGCTATGCTGATGGCAAAGGCTATTTTCCAGGGGTTGTCATCCATCAGCACCACGTCGGCAGCCTCAATGGCAGCATCACTGCCTAAGCCGCCCATGGCGATGCCTACATCGGCACGTGCCAGTACCGGAGCGTCGTTGATTCCGTCGCCAACAAAGGCGACAGTCCTCTCATTCTTCATCCCGCCATCCTCCTTCTTCATTCCAAGCAACTGCTCTACGAACCTGACCTTGTCGGCAGGCAGCAGCTCGGCATGGTATTCGCTGAGGCCGAGGGTCTTTGCCACTTGGTCGGCCACTTCCTTTCGGTCGCCGGTGAGCATAACGGTATTCTCCACACCTAGCTTCTGCAGGCTGGCTATGGCTTCGGCACTCTCTTCCTTCACTTGGTCGTTGATGACGATGTGACCTGCATACACTCCGTCGATGGCTATGTGGATGATGGTGCCTACATGGTGACAGTCGTGCCATCTCGCACCGATGGCGTCCATCATCTTCGTGTTGCCAACGCAGACTACCTGACCGCCAACCTTGGCGCGGATGCCTTGACCGGCAATCTCCTCCACATCGCTCACCTCGCAGCCGTCTGTTGCCTCGTTGGGGAATGCATCACGCAGGGCGGCGCCGATGGGATGGGTGGAAAAATGCTCCACATGGGCTGCAAGATGCAGCAGATGGGAAGTTTCCTGCTTGTTTTCTTCCTTTCCCGTGCATACGCATTCCTCCTTCGTCGAAACCTTGTCCGGATGTACTGCGGTGACGGCAAACTGACCGTGCGTCAGCGTTCCCGTCTTGTCGAAGACCACGGTGCCAACCTTCGCCAGCACATCCATGTAGTTGGCTCCCTTGACGAGGATGCCCTTCCGCGAAGCACCGCCGATGCCGCCGAAGAATGTGAGTGGCACGCTGATGACAAGTGCACAGGGACAGCTGACAACGAGGAACATCAGTGCTCGGTAGAGCCAGGTGGCAAACGCTTCGCTGAACGATGTCTGATAGATGAACGTCGAGACACACGGCGGGATGATGGCCAGGACGATGGCGGCTATCACCACGATGGGGGTGTAGATGCGAGCAAAGCGGGTGATGAAGGTCTCGCTCTGCGACTTGTGCTCGCCGGCGTTCTCAACAAGATTGATGATCTTCGAGACGGTGCTCTCGCCGAATGCCTTTGTGGTACGTACCCGCAGTACTCCCGACAGGTTGATGCAGCCCGAGATGACCTCGTCGCCTGCACTCACGTCGCGCGGCAGGCTCTCACCCGTCAGCGCAACGGTGTTCAAGGCGCTGCTGCCCTCGACAACCACGCCGTCCAACGGCACTTTCTCGCCCGGTCTGATCACGATGACCGATCCCACCGCTACCTCTTTTGGACTGACAGTCTTGAGTTGCGGCTCTCCTCCTAAGGATGGGATGGGGGAGACTTCAACATGCGCTGTGTCAGGACGGATGTCCATCAGGTGAGCAATGCTGTCGCGGCTCTTTCCTTCGGCATAGCCTTCGAAGAGCTCGCCCACCTGGAAAAACAGCATCACGAACACCGCCTCGGGATACTGCGTCTCGGCACCGGGCAGGAAACCGATGCAGAGGGCGCCGATGGTGGCGATGGTCATGAGGAAATGCTCATTGAAGACTTCTCCTTCTGTTATACCTTCCCAGGCCTCCTTCAGCGTCTCGTGGCCTATTAATAAATAAGGAACCAGATAGACAAGCAGCAACTGCCATTTGGTGAATTGAAAAACTGGGCTGCGCTCAATGAGCACGGCGATGATCAACAGTACAACGGTGATGCCGATCAGCCACAGCTGCTTCTTCAGACTGTGCTCGTGGTGATGCTCATGACCTTCCTCTTGGCAGTGTCCGTGGTGATGCTCATGCCCTTCCTCTTGGCAGTGTCCGTGGTGATGCTCATGACCTTCCTCGTGGCAGTGCCCGTGGTGATGCTCATGAGCCTTGTCCTCATGTGAGCAACAATTGCAATGGTGTTCGTGTAAATGTGCCATATCTTTGCTTGTTTATTCTTTTCGGCTGCAAAGGTACGGCACATTTTTCGCAACTCGGTTGCAAACTGATTGTCAATGCTCAAATGCCCAGTCCTCCCTCAAAGGCTGTGTCCACGGCCTTCGACTGCTGCAGTCGGGAGTAGGGCATTACGTCGTGTGTCACCCAGATGTTGCCGCCTATGACGGAGTGGTGGCCTATGGTGATACGTCCCAGTATGGATGCATTGGAATAGATGGTGACGTAGTCCTCGATGATGGGGTGACGCGGAATGTTAAGCATGTTTCCTTCTGCATCGTACTTGAAGCTCTTGGCACCTAAGGTCACACCTTGATACAGCGTGACGTGGTTTCCGATGATGCAGGTTTCGCCTATCACCACGCCAGTGCCGTGGTCAATGGCAAAATGCTCGCCGATGGTGGCGCCCGGATGAATGTCTATGCCTGTCTTCGAGTGGGCCAGCTCCGTGATGATTCGTGGGATGACGGGCACTTCCATCTTGTGCAGCTCATGCGCCAGTCGGTAGTGCGTCATGGTGTTGATGACGGGATAGCAGTAGATCACCTCACCGAAGTTCGTGGCAGCGGGATCGTTCTGGAACATCGCCTCTACGTCGGTATATAGCAGACGCTTGATTTCCGGCAGACGGTTAATCAGCTGCAGGGCCAGTTCGGCAGCCTTCTGTTTCAACACTTTCTCGCTGCAGTCGGCCTCGCGTGGCTGGCCGTCGGCCTGAGGTTCGGGCGTACAGAACTGCAAGCCCCGGGTTATCTGGTTCTTCAACAGCCCGTACAGCTCTTCCAAGGCAACCCCGATGTAGTACTGTCGTATCTGCTCTTCCGGCTGGCGGCGATAGAAATAGTCAGTGAATATGATGCTCTTCGCCAGTCTTACTATCTCTTTTACCTCTTCCACCTGTGGCAGCTGCGCATCCTCGCCCGGCATCATCTCGTCCTCGCGTTTCGAGTGCTTCGACAGGATGGCTGCATTCCTCAGCAGTGCCTCGTTTACATTCTTTGTCTTCATCTTTGTATGGTTTTGTGCTGCAAAGTTACGAAAAGTCGAGTGCAAAACAAAGAAACTCGTTTCTTTTTTTTGCCGAGACGGAGTAATTTAGCCGTCATTTGACGGCAGAGTTACGAAAAGTCGAGTGCAAAACAAAGAAACTCGTTTCTTTTTTTGCCGAGACGGAGTAATTTAGCCGTCATTTGACGGCAGAGTTACGAAAAAAAGTTGTAATTGGTAACGGATTTTGGAAGATTAATGCAATTCGGCCTAAAATAAAGGCAAGACGGGGAAGAATGAAGAAGTTCGAATTGGGTCAAAAAGCAAATTGGAGAAGATTGGTGAAGGAGTTAGGTTGCCAAATCGTAACCCAGGAATTGGACTCTGTGGCGGGTTGGATTTCCAAAATGACAACGCAAATCGGGGCAGAATGGTGCACCTTTCACCGCCAGTTTCTTATTCCGCAAACTGCTATATTTTGCATGGCGATGGATGCCTAAAAAGATAGTAGTTTTGCAGTCAAAATTAAAAAAGAGTAAGAAACATGAGAAGTACTTTTAACATTCTGTTCTATGTGAACAAGAGTAAGGAGAAGAATGGTGTGGTGCCTGTGATGGGCAGAGTGACGATTAACGGAACGCAATCGCAGTTCAGTTGTAAGAAGACGATTCCGCTTGACATGTGGGACGTGAAAGGCAATTGTGCCAAGGGCCGCAGCAAGGAGGCATTGCAGATTAACCGCGAACTTGATAACATCAAGGCCCAGATCATCAAGCATTATCAGCATTTGTCGGATCGTGAGGCTTTCGTGACGGCTGAGATGGTGCGCAACTCCTATCAAGGATTTGGGAACGAGTATGAGACGCTGCTGAGTGCTTTCGACAAGGACATTGCCAATCAGAAGAAGCGCGTGGGCAAGGACAGAGCAGCAAGCACGCTTTGGGCTATGGAGCGTTCGCGGAAGGATGTGGCAGAGTTCATCCAGTCGCACTATCGTCGCACGGATATGTCGATACTGGAGCTGACACCAGAGTTTATCAAGGACTTTGCCGCCTACCTCAGTACAGACCGGGGACTGGCCAATGGCACTATCTGGCAGAGGTGCATGTGGCTGAAAGGTGTCGTGATGAGGGCGCACTACAACGGCAAGATTCCCCGTAACCCGTTCGCGCAGTTCCACATCAGCCCGAACAGCAAGGAAAGGGAGTTCTTGACAGAGGAAGAACTGAAGGCTGTCGTAACCCATGAGTTCGAGGATGACAATCTGGCCTTCGTGCGTGACATTTTTGTATTCGTGTGCTTCACCGCCCTCTCGTTCATCGACGTGAAAAACCTGACGACGGACAACATCGTGGACATCAACGGTGACAAGTGGATTATCAGCAAGCGACACAAGACCAACATCCCCTTCCAGGTGAAACTGATGGACGTACCCTTGCAGATTATCGACCGCTACAAACACTTGCAGGAAGACAAACTGGTGTTCGGCAAGATGAACTACTGGTCGATGTGCAAGAAACTGAAAACGGTGATGAAAGCCTGCGGCATTGAGAAAGCCATATCCTACCATTGTGGCCGTCACTCATTCGCAACTTTGGCGCTTTCAAAAGGGATGCCCATTGAAAGTGTGAGCCGCGTATTGGGACACACCAATATTGTGACCACCCAGATTTATGCAAAAATCACCAGTCAGAAACTTGATAACGACCTGACGATGCTTGGCAACAAACTCAATGCATCATTCAAGAATCTTAAGATGGCATAGATTACAGCGACCCAAAGCCTTCAAAGCGGAAAGACGAATGATTAGCGAAGTCTGTCATCCGTCTTTCTGCGTCATATTCCCTCAGTACAAGAACTACTAACGGCTCTTTCTTTTTCCCTATCGGTTATATGCAGGATGATAGCAACTTTCCAAGACCCTTTCCAAATCACTTTCACGATAGAGCACCTTGCCACCTAATAATATATAAGGTATAACGCCATCATTTCGGTATTCCTGTAGCGTTCGTCTGCTGACTTTCAGAATCTGTGCGACCTCTTTATCTGTCAAATAGCGTTCACCATCAAGCAATGGACGATAATTGCCTATCACTTTCTTGTATAGAGCAAGCACCTCCTTCATGTTCTCCAATGCGTTCTTCACGCCAACGTTATGAGGCATTATCAGTTCGTTCATAAACAACTCGTTTTGAGGTTATGCATCTTTCTATCCTTTTCCCTTTCAGTCACAACATGAAGAATGCCCTCTACATCCTCAGGCTTATAATACACCTTGCGGTTGATTTGGGAATAGGCTAACGTCCCGTTATCCCGTAAAGTTTGTAATGCTCTTGGACTGATGTTCAGCATCTGGCATACATCTTGATTGTCGAGCCAATCGTCCAACCCTTTGTCATTACCTCTACTGGCCATCTCCTTCATCTTTATGACGAAACTGTTGAAGCTCGTCAGCAGTTCCTCGTAAGTACTGCGCTCAATTGAAATTACTTCCATGTCTTGTTTAGTTTTAATAATCTGCGAACAAAGGTACATCATTATTTCCAGATAAGATTACATTGAAAATTACTTGTTGTGAAATAACAATTCAGGGAAACAAGACCCTAATGTCTGCCGAGCTTGCTTATCAGAAAGCAGACAAGCATCTTTGTGTGGCACTCCACAGAAAACTGCGTATTAGGCTACACCCTTCTACGGCATTGCAAGCAGAAATCTTTGCAGAATATTGCCATATCAAGAGAAAAGACCACACTTTTTCTTAATTTATGTTCACAAATCATCCTATTCTCGATATTTTTGATTATATTTGCGCACAGAACGCTCAATGTTAGGCAAGAATAACTAAAAGCAATATGGAGATACAACGCTATAACAGGCTAAAGATTGTACTGGCCGAGAAAGAAAGAACTGGCACATGGCTCTCAGAGCAGATGGGCCATAGTATCAGTACCGTTTCACGCTGGATGACCAACAAGGTGCAGCCATCCGTGGAACAGCTCTATGAGATTGCACGCCTCCTTGATGTGGATGTGAAGGAATTGTTAGTATCGTCAAAAAATATTGAAGCAAATGTCAGATAGAAAGATTATATTAATAGCGTTAGGTGTAGCATTTGCTCTTTTGCTAATATATGCAATAAGTTTTATTGGTACGCCCATCTCGGGACAGACCTCCGATTGGGGGGCATTTGGTAGTTATGCAGCTATTTGCGTAAGCTCTTTGTCTATAGCCCTCATTTATGTGACATATCGTGAGCAAAGAAAAACAAACGAAATCACAAGGGTCGAGCAACATATCGTGACAATGACCAATACATTAGCTATATTATCTGAGAAATATCATGATAGGCTTGAAGTATCTTATGATAAGTTCTCAGAGCACTTTAAACTTCCATTTTATGATATATCAGACTGGGAATATGACAAAACTATTAAGATTTGTACATATTATTATTCATCAATAACAATTAATGATGACTATAATGGAGATTTCAACTACCTTTTTCGATATATGCAACTATGTATTGGTTATATACTCCATGAAAAATCCTTATCCACAGAAAACAAATATCTTCGTATAACAGAGTTTGGATGCGTTTTTCCAGAATCTATGAGAATAATGCTATTCTGTTGGCTGTTGATTAATAACCATATCATATTAGAAGATCATTACAAATCAGGAATCTTTATACTTGACGAAACGGGTCCGTCTCTTTTGGGGGACGTTATTACTTATGTATGTACAAAGAAACGTCCACCACAAAGACAAATACCAGACGTTAATCCAGATGCTATTATTTTTGAAGATTATCCAAATGAACAATTCCCTGACACGTATAATAGATTATTTAAAAATAGTAAGACTTAAGGTGACATATGAAAAAAGGATAAAGACTTTGATTTGAGTAATTCAAAGAATCGTCCTACAATTCAAAAAGAATAGTATTAGGAACTGATAATTTAATGTAAGGTCCTGCTTTAGTAAGTATTATCAAAGTGTAGTTACAACATAAATAAAAATTAAATGAAAAAATTTGGATACATATACAAATACAACCCTTCGGAAGGGATGGGTATATTGATGTTTGGTGTTTGGAAAGTAAAAAGTAGTTGGGGATCCACGATAAAAAATACTCCAATCCTTTTTTCTAATAATGATTTATTATCGGAAGTAAGTACAGGTCAACTTGTATTCTTTGATTTTAACGATGATAAAACGGTTTCAAATATAGAACGTGCTTCGTTATCAAATTTCAAAGTTGACTATATAAACAGCCTCATTTCGTGTAAAAGTAATGAATCTGAGTATTCTTTTTACAGCGACAATACATACATTTCTTTTGAACGCCTCGATAACATCATTATACCAAATGAAGATAATCAAGACCAAGTTAAAACCGCAAAACGAGATTACACCTATGATGATTTATTTGATGATGAAGACTTTGATTTATTAGATTTTTATGGTATAGCAGACTCTTCTACTGATGAAGAAAATGATATAACCATAACAAAAACCAACAGCCATTTACCTGAATCAATTAAAGAATTATTTAATTGCTTTGGTAAATATAAGCATGAAGGCAGAAAAGAAAGTATATCAGTGAATGTTTTTGATTTATCATTATGGATAGATTCTGAAGTTCTAAGCACTGAGTATTACGGGAAAAAGGTTGATGAATTGTTATTTCTCTATAATATATTCGTCTTGAAAAAGCGTTATAATAAAAATGGTTACGAAATTCCTGTAAAACTTGATAACGATTGTATTTCACCCTCATGGTCGTTACTCTTGTCAAAGTTCAGTGACAAAGAACTGAAGAAAATTATATATGAGGCTCCCAAATTACAGCCGGCTATGCCAGTGGAATTCTGTAAGAACAATACAGAACTCTTGACGACTGAATACGGAATGCCAAATATTGAGATATGCAAGTTGTATTGCCTACACAAAATCGCGAATGCAAAAACGGTTTCAGAATACCAAGAGATTAAACACAATCTTTATGTTTATTATCATTGTGGAGCAACCCATCTTGAAGGTGAGGGGACACCAATGTGTAAGATGGGAAGAACACGTATTACAAATTTGAAAAAACGGTTGGAAGTTCAATATGAGACTGTTATCAAAGAGGATGTTATAACCCAGCTATCGGAATTAAGCGATAATCCAAATGTGGTGAAAGAATTATCAAATGCAACACCAGATGAATTTAATAACGTGGGACTATATATTGAAAGTCTCAGTGGGCTAATGAGTGATTTCCTTGGGTACGAGGTGTGCGATAAGGTTTTAGATAATTATGAAAAGCTGCCAAAATTATACAAGGAGGCATTAAAAAACTCCCTTCTTAGTTGTGTCAACGAATCTGCAGTTTCTGCTACTCAATCAGACAATCTTACTCCATTTTTGCTGAGATTTCATATTGAAAAATTCGACAACTGGATTCTTGAATCAACTAAACAGCAAATCAAGGAACTTGTGAACGACAAATTTTCCAAACTCGATGATTTGGGCGATCTTAACGAAGCATACAAGGCGGATTATATCACAAGTCAGCAATATTGTTCAAGATACGAGCAAATCACATGTGGCTTCAGTACATGTCAGTTCTTAAAAGAGCTGTCCGACTACAAAATTAATGATTCTCCAATAGAGATTCAGTGGTATGTCGTTTCAAGTATAATCAATCAACTTGGATATGAAAGCCTAGACTCATATAAATATGTTAAGGTTGAATATCTGGATTCTATAAGCGACATCAGAAGTCTGCTAAAATGGCTTGCAAGTTATGGACATTTAAATGATGTCGTTTTAAAGAAAGCTGAAGAGAAGATATGCTCTGTTCTGTCAAAGGAAGAAAAATGGACATTGTTTGAGGAAAAGATAATTCAGTCACCAGGAATTGAAAACATTCGCGAGCGGTTAGATAATGTATACAAGAATAGACTTTTATATGATATAATTGTAAAAAAAGAAAAAGGACTACTTAAACACTCCTGCTTTCAGGATGTAATGCTGTCGGATTTGGAATCAGCAAGCGACCCAAATCTCAAATTGTTCATTGCTGATAATCTTGATTCAAGCCACCTAGCCTTGATGCAACAAAAGGCTACAGGCTTTATGAAATTGTATTTATGGCAGAAACAACCATCAGATAATTTTGACTGGAATCTTATTAAGTCATATTATCATGAATTGTCTGCAGAAGCCCAGATAAAAATACTTCGTTATATTTTTGGGAAAATGTCATCAGGAGAATTTTCATTGTCCTTTGATGAGTTATATTCCGAATTTGTTGAAACAGCTACACCTGCATGTCCTGCAATCTGTGGTATTCTTTGCATGCTCAAAGCAAAGAAGAACGATTTGAATTCAAGTATTACTCCTTCAATTATAGAATCCGTAATAGGAGAAGACGAAAAGCGACGAATTGATTTTTTGAAAGATTCCAAGGAACTCTTCTATCCTTGCCATGGCTATATTGCAATTAGCGGTAATAAATATGATATAGAATATCAATCGTTTAATGGTATTTTGACTAAAGAAAAAAGAAATGATGAATTATACTATGTTATAAAATTCTATGATTCGCCAGTAGATTTATTCGGAAGAGTAATTGATTGGTTGGATTCTGATGAAGTGGAATATCCAAAAACAGTACTTCTTAGGAACTCGTCTGCGGAAGTAATAGATGGCAAATATTTTATTCATGAATCTAATGAGTTCTTTGTTAAGCAGTTTGTAATTGCTTATGGTATAGATGATAAATGTGGATTGGTAAGTGATAAAGAAAGAATGATTGAAATGGGTTGGTTACCAAGAAATAATGCATATCAGCCACTTTACACTAACTATATAAGAAAATACGAAGATTCAGATTATTCCATTTGTCGAGGTGGATGTTTTGGATGTTCTGACCCTAAGAATAACGGCATTCCATTCTTCTGGTGTAATAAGAAGATGTGTGTTAGAAGATCACATTTCTTACTTCCACCATCTAAATGGGAAGACTTCCGTTTTGCTGATTTGCTCTTTATTGTATTGGGACAGTTACCAGATGTGAGAGTAACTGTATGGCGTGTAAATAGTGAAATTTCACAGTTCATTTGTGATTACGAACATGTTATCAAATCGAATGAAAGAAATATATGCAGTAAGCCTTTAGATAAATCAGAAGAAATAGGAACTTGGGATGAAAATTCATCAATATATCGTGATATTTATGATGGAGAAGATGATGATGAATACGAAGATGGTGATAATGATGACTATTCGTCTGATCAAGATGAACCAACTTATGACAGATATAATGGTTCATACGCCCAAGATGAAATGGGATATAGTGACGATGACATTGATACAATCTTCGATGGTGATCCAAATGCTTATTGGAATATTGATTAATAGTGAAGAATACAAATGGCCCAATTTAATCAAAAAAGACTCCGTGAATATGGTGTTAAACGCTGTCCAGAATGGATGGGAAGAGAATCATAGTTAGAGGACTTGATTCATTCACAATTACATATTACGAAGAATGAAGAAAGTAATTTCAATAATAGCTTCGGTGCTACTGCATATCTATAGTTTTGCAGTAACCGTTGAGACGACAACCAATCTCAACGTGTACTATCCTGAGTATACGAAGATAGATTTGGTGTGCGGCCAGATGCCAAAGGCTGCACAGAAGGATGTGGAATTTTGTTGCGAGGCGGCATTTACTGGTGAGTTGCTGAATGAGTTTAAGCACTCGAACATTGCGGATAATCATATTTGCAATGGGGAAATGAAGAAGGGCTATCGTTGTAAGGCTAATACAGGAGGATTCGTCTGGGGCAAAGGCAAATGGAAGTTTATGAGGAAAGCTGACTATCCCACAGAAGCAAATGGATGGGAAATGGGATTCTGCCAGTTGCTGATTATCAAGGATAGCGCAGTCAGGCCTATTGGCGCGAAGATGAAGAATAACAGAAATATCTACAGGGCATTGTGTGAGAAGGATGGTATACTCTGTATCATCGAGTCGAAGAAGGTAATGACATACGAGTTCTTTGTGAAGTGCCTGAGTGCCTATAAGGTTACTCACGCTCTCTATTTAGATATGGGCAGAGGCTGGAACTATGTCTGGTATCGGGATAAAGGCGGTAAGGTGAAAGAAATCTTCCCTGAAAGCAAATTGGCTCCAAGTTACAAGTATAGGACTAATTGGATTACATTCTACAAGTGACGAACTTCGATAAAATGTAGAGAG
>JAEEGG010001516.1_pt1 | contig 62754 bp, 55 predicted proteins | sample 9134161 | NCBI WGS metagenome assembly JAEEGG01 (sample SAMN16246543, study PRJNA631951) | gut metagenome | biome: gut microbiome; feature: rumen; material: CR-attached | host: Bos | place: Iran: Karaj | collected 2018-10
CACGCCGACTTGCATCTGGTAGCAATTGGACGGCTGGAAGACATCCATATCCAACTGCAGCGTCGTTATGTCTGTGACGGACTCGGCGAGAGCCGGCAATGCATACACGCAACGGTCGGCCATACGCAGGCTGTAGTTCCCGTCTGCGGCATAGGCCTCACCGTAATACACCTGCGGATATTTGTCAAGGCGAATCTCCACGTCATTATTCACCATCTCCCAGCAGGCTGGCTCCACGCCCGTCTGCGGAATGGCGATGCCCGGACACACGTTTTCAAAGGTTTCACTATATTGTCCGGGAACTATGCCAGCACTGCAATCGTCCGGCACAATTTTTGACAGCTTGATGTCATCTATGTAGTTCACGCTGTGGATGTCGTTCCAGTTGCCGTCATATTGAGATCCGGCAGGGCGCACGTTCTTGAAGGCGATATAACGGCCTTCTCCCGGGTAGTTGGCGAAGCTGAGCTCGGCATATTCAACACCAGTGGAGCTGCCGTTGTCTATGTGGGCGACAGGCTCAAACGTGGTCGGATCGGTCGGGTCGGTCATCACACCCACCAGCAGCGTGTAGAACGAGTAGGACTGTCTCACATAGAAACTCATCTCGAGCTCGTTGATATTGATGGACTCGTCAAGTTTCGGCATAGCGTAAACACCGCGGTTCCAGAGGAGAAGGCTGTTATTGCCGCTATGGGCGAAATCGCTCTTGTTATAAATCTGAGGCACGATATCATCATCACCGGCGGACACTTCCACAAGACGATTCCACGTCCAGCACTCGCCCATCGTAGTGCCCGTCAACCCTGCGGTGGAGGTGCCGGGGATCTCAAAGTCCTCAAACCACTCGTTGTTCTCGTCCAAAACGATGCCGCAAACAACAGGAGTCACGCAAGAGGCATCTTGGTCAGTTTCCTCGCCTTGGGTCGGCAGACCTGGCAGACAAGGATCTTCGGTTAAATTCAAAGCGGGAGAAGCGTCAATGGGTTCGGTAGAGAATTGGATCTTACCTGAAGCGTTGACCTTCACGAAAGCTGCGGTGAGAGGAGCTAACTCATTGGAAGTTAACCGCTTAAAGCCGTTGCCATTTTGATTCAACACATAAAGGTTAGCTTCCAGTAAGGCACCTTCCTCATCAACGTAGTTAATGTAGGCGTTGCAAGTGTAGGGGTTACCCACAAGTTTCAAACCGTTGAACTCATCGGTGGATTCTGAATCATACGTGTAGTCGATTATCCTGGTGACATTATTACTCGCCACGGCAGTACCTGTGAATTCTAAGACCTTGCCTTCTTTGTTAGCTAAGAGGTAGCCATTGCCATCCTCCAATCCTTCAATACTGTTAGTAGATGTAAATAGGGCATGTGAGCTACTAGACTCATAGTTAATCCATTCTGATTCCGAAGTGGGATCAAAGCCATAGAGGTCATAGTTGCCTTCGATTACATTGAGCACATGGCTCCAGTTAGAAGCATAGGACAATTGGGTACGGCCGCTGAATGGGCTTGCAATGAAGTAGTAGTTACCATTACCATTGCCATATCCCGTGATGCTCTTTTCCATCGTCAACTTCAAGGTGGCGGAACTTTGCTTCAGTTGGCCGCCTTCTTTGATAGTGATGGAACCACCCGTTTCAATAGTGGCTTTCTTGGCTAATGCTACGACATTGGCAGGAATGGTGGCAGGAGCGGCGATGGCCACTTTGTCAGTGATGGCGGGAACGCCAGCCGGGAACCAGTTTTCATCCACATCCCAGTTACCTTCGGTGATGAAGGTCTTGAAGCCTTCATCGATGGTGTTGAAGGTGGAAGTGGCCCAGTAGCTCGGTTCAGAATAATCAGCGCAAATACCCTTCACACGCCATTCGTAAGCAGTGTTGGCGGTCAGGTCAGAGAGGGGGTAAGAAGTCGTCGAGACAGGGATTTCAGCAGACCATGCGCCAGCGGGCACGGCATCGTAGGACTGGGGAGCGACAAACACGCCAAAGTTTTCCAGATGGTATCCTTGACTATCCAAACCTAGTGCATAGAGGGTCAAGGTGCCGCCCAACGTGACATTGGGGATAATGAGCCAGTTGTCAGGAGTCAAGGCACTATAGATGTCATTCGAATAACTTTCAGAGTATGCACAATTACCGTTAGTGTAGCTACTGGAAGTAGATCCCCATACAAAACCATCACCGTCGTAGTCAATGTTGTCCCATGTTGAAGGGATTCCGCTATCAAAGCCTTCGGTCAAGACAATTGTACCATTGGCATCAGTAATTTCAATATCGTCAATTGCCAAAATGAACATGTCGGAAACCGCATAGTGGCGGATGGCAATATAACCCGTTTGTCCAGCATAATCACTCAAATCGAAAGAATACTGAGTAAACGCGTGGGAGGTGACAACATCCTCACCCACTTGATGCCATGCGCTCATGTTCATGATGTCTTGAGCGGCGGTTCTGTATTGCAGCACGTAGCTGTCGTTGGTACCATCCCAGCTCAGATTGGCAGTGGTGGTGCCGACTTGGTTGGCTTGCAAGTTGGTAGGCATACCGCAGGGATTGGCTGTAGTAACACGCAAGGTGTAATCGTGGCAGGTGGAATAGTTGTAAGAGCCACAAGCATTAGCATTAGCGGCAGCTGCAAGTGAACCTGTGTAGCTGTCCAAAGCCATATCCGCACCTATAATACGCATGCGGTAGTCACCGACAGGAATTGTTGCAGGAACGTTGAAAGTGGCGTTAAGGGTGGTGGGATTGTCGCTGCCTGACACGCCCGCATAGACAACCTCAGTGCCTTCGAAAGTATAGCTGTTATCCCAGTCAACCCAGATAATGGTACCGTATGTATAACCAGTTGCATAAGTGATATCCACTGCGCATGTGGTTCCAGCTTCTACGTCACCCACCAAATTGCTATAGTCGCCATAGGCCGTTTTAGGGGTGACGTTGTTAACGACAAAGTTTAAACCAAAGGTGACATTGGAGATACCATCACCATCAACATAGCCCGTTCCAGGTGTGCAATAGCTCGGATCTTCAACGGTGATTTCGCAAGTAGCAGTGGCGGTGCCATTCATAGTAGCGGTAATGGTAGCAGTACCGGCAGAAACGCCAGTTACGGTGGCAGTAGTGCCACTGCCGCTCACCGTGGCCACGCTGGTGTTACTTGAGGTATAGGAGATGGTGGGGTTAGTCACATTGCCATAGGTAGCAGTAAGGGTTGTAGTGAAACCTGTGAATACCGTTTCCGCAGTGGGATTGAGCATGATGTAGGGACCTTGTGCCATGGTTTCAGTAACGGTGATGTCATCAACAGTGAGATAATACTGATCGGCCGCAGAGGTGCAGTGAACAACGACTCTTACGCTCTGACCAGCAAGCGCGGCATCCGTGACAGAGCCAGATACTGTGGCATTTGACGTGTTATTATAGGTGGCAGAAGCAATAGCACTATACTGCGTTGCGGAAACAACAGCAGCAGCTGAGGTCACTTCTCTTGCATTGACGAAGAACACCTCAAATGTCTCAGCCCAACCGCCAGTTTTTTCAACCAAGCTTACACTGAGCTCAATCATGTCATCACTTACGCTAAAAGGAGCGGAGACCAGATAGCAGTTAGCATCAGAGCTGCTAGAATAGCTATACTTCGCGGCTCCTGATGAAAGCGTCCAGTTATTGCCGCTGCCGGCATTGTAAGCATACCAGTCGGTGGCAGAATAGGTTGTGGCAATACTCGACATGCTGCTGAAGTCCTCAGTCAACACATTTTGAGTTTGCTGTGCTTTAGCCACGCCGAAGTAAGCGAGGCAAAGCATCAAAATCATTAAGATTTTTTTCATAATGTTTTAATTTGGTGAATAATAAGGGTTAATATAATGGATTTGTCCATTTTTTCAGGGGTCAAAGTTCAAGGGTTAGGAGTAATCGTAAATTGCAATTAAAAACTGCAAAATTATAAATCGTATCCATCCGCGGGCACGTTTTTCAACAAAAAGTTATTAACAAGTTTTCAACAATGACGATGAAGCGATGAAAAGGGCGAGGATTCCTCCCCGCCCTTATTCGGCTATTGGCTTTTGGCTATTGGCCTCAATAACCAATAACCAATAACCATTAACCATTAACCATTAACCATTAACCATTAACCATTAACCATTAACCATTAACCATTAACCATTAACCATTACCTCTTCACCACCTTCCGCATGGTCACGCCCTGCGGCACGGTGATGCGAAGCATATAGACTCCGTTGGAAAGGTTGCCGATGTTCAGCTCGTTTGCATTGTCATACACGCCCACGAGCTGGCCCATCTGGTTGTAGCATTCCACCTTCTGCACATCCACTGCGCCGATGTGGAGTTCGCCAACCGTCGGGTTCGGATACACCACGATGCCCTCAAGGTAACGCTCAACACCGATCTCGTCGATCACGTTCGCACTGCTGCTCTCGGCAATCTTGGCCTCCGTGACGTTGAGCTCGATATCGTCAATGTAATTGTAGCTGTAGTTGTAACGGGCTCCGCTGTTCAGCGTGTTGCGGAACGCGATGCGGCGACCAGGGCCCTCACCGTAGTTGCTGAAATCAACGGACACTACCTCGCCCTCGGATGACACGTTGACCTTCTGGACGGGAACAAACGTGCCGCCGCCATTTTCATTCTCCTCCCAGACACCAACGGTCAAGTCGTAGAAATACTGCGGCTGGGCAACCCACATCGTCAATGTGAGGTCTTTCACATCATACCCCTCGGCAAGTGCCGGCATCGCATACACGCAGCGGTCGGCCAAACGTAAGCTGTAGTGGTCGCTGTTTACGTATGAATCGCTTGTGCTGTAATACACCTGAGGGTATTTGTCATAGCGGAGTTCCACGTCTGCCTGCACCATCTCCCAACAGTCGGGTTCCATTCCCGTCTGCGCGACAGTGATGTTCGGACACACATTGTCAAAATCTTCAGTATATTGTCCGGGGACAATACCTGCACTACAATTATCCGACGCAATTTCAGCCAGCTCGATGTTGTCAATGTAGTTGTAGCTGTAGTTGTAGCGCGCGCCGCTGTTCAGCGTGTTGCGGAACGCGATGCGGCGGCCGTTGCCGTTGTAGTGTGAGAAATTGCACGTGAAGTGGACATATCCCGTCGTGACACTGTTGTTGACTGTGGCCACCGGCACAAAGGTGCTATCCTCTTCCTCCCACACGCCGACTTGCATCTGGTAGCAATTGGACGGCTGGAAGACATCCATATCCAACTGCAGCGTCGTTATGTCTGTGACGGACTCGGCGAGAGCCGGCAATGCATACACGCAACGGTCGGCCATGCGCAGACTGTAGTTCCCGCTTTCGGCAAAGGACTCTCCGTAATATACCTGCGGATATTTGTCAAGGCGAATATCCACGTCATTGTTCACCATCTCCCAGCAGGCCGGCTCCACGCCCGTCTGAGGAACGGTGATGTCTGAACACACATTATCGAAGTTTTCAATATATCCGGGGGCGATGCCTGCACTGCAATCGTCCGACACGATTTTGGACAGCTTGATGTCATCTATGTAGTTCACACTGTGGATGTCGTTCCAGTTACCGTCATATTGCGAACCGGCGGGGCGCACATTCTTGAAGGCGATATAGCGGCCCGCTCCTTGGTAATTGGCAAAATCAAGCTCGGCATATTCCACACCGGTGGAACTTCCGTTGTCTATATAGGCTACCGCCTCGAAAGTCTCCGGGGCTGTCGGGTCGGTCATCACTCCCACCAACAGCGTGTAGAACGAGTAGGACTGTCTCACATAGAAGCTCATCTTGAGCTCGCTGATATTGATTGTTGAGTCAAGTTCCGGCATGGCATAGACACCGCGGTGCCAGAGCAGAAGGCTGTTATTGCCGCTGTGGGCGAATGCGCTTCTGTTATAAATTTGAGGCACCGTGTCTACATAATTGGTGGGAAGCTCCACAAGACGGGTCCATGTCCAGCAGTCGCCCATCGTGGTGCCCGTCAACCTCTCGGTGGATTCGATGGCGAGGTCGTCAAAATTCTCGGACCACTCGTCGTTCTCGTCCAAAGCAATGCCACAGGGTTCTTCAATGACCGTCTCCACCTTCTTATATAGCGACAGCGCACCGCCAGTGGTTGTGGCATAGCAAGCGAAACCGTAGGTGCCATTTTTTCTAAGATTGGCATTAACCACATTATCCGTGTTCTTTTTGTTGACAAATTCGTATGTCTCAGTTCCACTAACCGTCCACAATGCTTTGTCATCAGTTCCGTCTGCAAGCATTTGTGCCTTGTTCTTGGCACCTGTGCTGGCTGCGTATGCATTGGCATCTGAACTGTAGATTGTCCAATATTCACCGCTCGGAGCAATGTGCCAAACGATTGCAGCATTGTCAGTAGTAATCACATTATTAGAAGCAGTAACTTCTCCGAATTGAAGTCTATCGTTTGTGACTGTGTTGTTCATGGCACTGCCGTCGTACACAATCAAATAGTCACCTTCTACGAGGGCACCGCTGAAGAGTTCGTAATTGTCACCGATGAATGCTGTGGCGGTGATAGTCACGTTGCTGGCAGGCATGAGGAAACTATAGTATTCATTGGCGGTGAGTACTTGCGTCTCAACAGGATTACCAGCGGCATCTATGATAGTCAAGGATTGGAAGACATAGCCTTCGTCAACATCAATGCTAATCAACACTTCAGTTCCATCATATACTTGGGCGGTAGTTTCTCCATCTTCAGTGCTAATAATGGTTTCGCTTTCTTCACCACCGAATATGAAGAGATTGACGTGGCTCAAATCGCTAACGGTCAGGGTATATTCCTCATGCGGAACTTCAACTTCCACAATGTCAGCGGCGCTGCGAGGATTGATTCTCTTTACATTGTTGTTCAGAACGAATACACCCGTTATGTTGTATGTTTTGCCATTTACAAGATACACGGCGTAATTATCCAAGAGTGTTTTATAAGCCTGTATTTCGGTCGTACCGTCAGAGAGGTAATAGTTTGTATAGTCGCCCTCTACCCTTGCTTCGCATGTCAGATTCTGATAGCTGACCAAATCTCCGGTGTTAATGCCTGCGAGGTCTGCCATGTCAATGTTAGCAACAATTACAGTGCCGCCAGGGGTAACTGTAAGACCAGATGTGGCACTGGTGAGTTGGGTAATCTCTGCTGCGCCATTATAGAGCTGAACTTTGCATTCCACGGTTCCACTCAAAATGTCGCCTGCCGAAAATCCGTGACCTGAACCATAAATCATAAATCCATTAGTGCCGTCTGAAACAAAGGCGTGCGACGAATTGTTGGCGCCAGTAACAACCCAGTTGCCGAATGCAACACGTACGGTGGTTGCCGTGTTGCCAACTTCTGTTGCTTTTGCATAAATTTGAGCTATTGTGCTTAGAGGCAATTCGATAGTATAAGTAGCTGTGGCTACATAGCTTTGATCAGCACCCACGTAGGCAACAGCTTTAATGGTGGTGTTTTCCGCAACAGTGATAGCCCCTGTGTATAGTGTACTTGCGTTGGTAGGCTCGGTGCCATCAATTGTATAATAAATGACCGAGTTAGGAGTTTCGCAACTGATGGTCACACTTTGGGTCTCATAGTAAGTACCTTCTACAAGCGAAAAAATTGGTGTTGCGACAGCAGCCGGAGTATAGCCCTGAACAAAAATATCAAGATAGAAGTTGTAATCGTTTGAATTATTGTTACCCGTGGAATAAGGTCCATAATTACGTTGATTATTCAAAGCAATACCTCTTCCTGTGTTATTCTTGTTGGTGATATAGAATCCTTCATAACCACTCACCATGGCGGCAGTACCAGCAGTTGCTCTTGTGATAGTCCATTCTGTATTGTCGCCCCCTGTTGCAAAGTTGGTGCTGGATGAGTAACCAAGTGCATTACCACTGGCGTTAGTAAATGTATAACCATTTGTAGTTACATTTACAGTCCAGTAATAAGTGTTTTCACTATTAAGGATGCTTGATGGAAGAATTTCACCATTGCTCGAAGTGGTGGAGGTAAAAGAGACTCCAGTGGGTTTGTTGGTTGTTGCAGCTGTCATAGCATAATATGATGTCTCAGTTGCATCATAACGGGCTGCTAAGATAACCCTATCACCATCAGCAAGACTATTAATATCGGTAATACGCACATAATCATCACCCGTATAGGGGAGAGTGATGGTGTATGTTGCAGTTGCTACAGCACTGTTATTCATGCCTGATTTTGCGGCCATAGCTTTCAAAGTAGTGGTTTCGTTAATCGTGAGAGAGGAGCTATAAACGCTGCTTTCTGTAGTTGGGGTTGATCCATCGGTAGTATAGTATATGGTAGCGTCAGAGGTTTCGCAACCAATGCTCACTGTTTGAACTGAAGTGTAAGAGCCTGCTGCAACACTAAAAGTTGGAGTAGCAACGGTTTCCATGGGGGTGCTCCCAGTGGAATAAGTTACAATAACTTTAGTAATCGTCGCTGCGGCATTGCTTGTGCCAGAGCTTCTGCGTCCAACAAGTCTTAATTGAGAATATGTCCCAGAAACGTTGAAAGTTGCTGTTGAACTACTCGAAGGATTTTTTTTGGCTTCAAGTTCTGTTCCACCTGTTGTTTGCAATGCGAGGTAATAGCTCGTATTGCCACTCCAAGTTACTATAACAGAAGTAATGTTTCCACTAACCATAGGGGTTTCAAGATAATTAGCTCCACCCTTACCAATTACAATATTCGTATTAGCCGTAGCACCGTAACCACTGGCCTTCCAAGTGCTGCCGTCAGCAGCACTAATAATCAATTCGGTAGTTTGGTAATTCTGGGCATTTGCTGTGATGTCAGTAGTCGCATCAAATGTCACCGTACTCTGTCCCCTCATCCCCATCGGGATAGCAAGTAGCGCAAACAGCACAAAGCTGAAAAACGCCATATTCCGCATCTCGCGGAAAGGTCTGATTAATTGTAAAAATTGTTTCATACTGTATAAAATTTAGAACATAAATATTTATTCTACAATTATTTACATGTCAACATAAGCAAAGTGCAACATGCGGCGCAAAGATAACAAATCCCCCCTCCCCAACCGGGTTAGTCAAGGGGAAAAATGTTAACAAAAGAGGGGAAGTTATGAACAACGGTGACACGATGAATGTGGGGACGCGCCGCTGGCACGTCTCTACTTGACCCTTGACCTTCAACCTTTAAAAACTCAAAAAGGGCGAAGATTCCTCTCCGCCCTTTTGCAGCTATTAGCCACCCCAATCAGTGGCCAGAAGAGTTCCGTCCTGCTGAAGACGACGAGCAACAAGAAAATATCTACGACCTTACTGTACCCCTAAAATCTCAGGGTGCCTCAACAGCGAAAACAGAAGCGTTCTAGCGACATTTTCTTTTCTGACTATCCTTTCCTGGTTTATGGCAATCGGAACCACAATCTTAGTGAATTATTTTTTTTTAGATGTTTTTTCTATCAATATTCTTCCGGATGCGCCCGACAAGTCCCGTCAGCACCTCTCCCGGACCGCACTCCACAAACTCAGTCATGCCATCGGCAATCATGTTCAGCACGCTCTGGGTCCAGCGGACGGGAGCTGTCAACTCACCTTTAACCACTACTGCATCTGTGATATAATCTTCCTATATCTATCCAATGTATTGATAATCTTCCCTTCATCATCTACAACAGAAATACCTCCGTTTTTGATAGCAGTATGCCACATAGTTGCTTTCGGGAACTTGCGGTGCTGATCCATCAGGTATGGAACTGGCAGAAAGCCTTCAACAAACACTTTGTAGAAGCCTTCTGGGGTGTATAGATTCGGAATTGCTTTCTCCATCAAAGCTATAGCATCTTTTGCCTCGTTGTATAATGCTTCTTCTCTGTATTTGACTTCCATATCGTATTTCATGTTCGGAATTTTACCCAAAGCACGGGCAGTGCGGTATTCGTGGAGTGCATTGAGGGTGATGCGAATGCTGTCTTTGATGATAGGCGGAGTGGCCAAACGGACTGCCTCACTATAGTTCACCACGTGGATAATCTCAGGACTGTTGTCGTTTTCGGGTTCCAAATCGTCCATCAGGCAGGTAACGGCTGCCAATTGCACCTTGGCTTCCTCCAAATCGGGAGCAAAATAATCAAGACCGGCACGCGACTGAAGGCTGACATGGAAAGTATCGTCTTCCAGCTCACGGACCAGTTTCAGTATGGTTCTGCCTTTGGCCAAATCTTGAACACCTGTGGTATATTTTGGAGTGTTCAACATATTTTGCAATATCAAATGTCTGACACCAAGTTTCTTACATGCTTTCGCGGCTAAGAAGCCAGAAATGATATAAGTAATGTCATCAGCACCACGGAAAGCGAAATGATGCGGCACATTCGGCTCGACAGGCTTGCCGGTGGTGACAATCCAGCGGACAGCCTCGAAATGCTCTTTCAAATTGTCCAACAAGCTGTTATGACCTCTCCCATCAAGCTCGTCGAACCACCAGAACGATAGGGCATGCCAAGAAATATTCAAAGCCCGTTCGTGGATTTTGGCCAATCCGGGAACATCTTTCGTTCCAGAATAGGTTCTGACCAACATCGGCTTAGCATTCTCCTTAATAGTCCGATATTCCATCTCAGAATTGACGGGGACACCGCCTCCATTGGGCTTCCCCTCCCAATCCTCCCCAAAATTGGATTGGGTCAATTGCGAACTACCTATCGAAAGAACATCCAGCAAACGACTTTGCGCTAAATCTGTGCACCAAGAGTTATATTCCTTTAAGGCTTCCATCCGGTTGGGATTATAAGGACCTGAATGCGTTCTGATGATAGGCAGGGCATGTTTTCCTTTGGCATATTCCAATCTTGCCACATAACTGTCGCTGTCACCTCCGCAATCCGAATATCCGTAATGGTCTAATGGTTGCTCCAATTTATATCGCTCAGATTCAACGAGTTTCTTCGCAAAATCCCAACGCATATTGTCGTATGGATTGTTCTGATTCAAAGCCTCAGGCATCAAATCTTTGGGCACATTCAACATGGACAAGGACTCAATTGGACTTTCATTGCCTGGAAATACCAGCACCGTTCCGTTTGTTTTTCCACGTACCATATCACAGGTGTCGGGTAACCCCGCAAAGAAGATTTGTTTCAAAACACCTCCATCCTCAACGAACATATTATCACCCTTAAGATGAGTGTACAATCCCATGAAATAGTCGCAGCCCTCTTTGGGATCCAAGCGATAACTAAAGCCTAACCGATTGATGCCATTCTCCACGATCCATCGTTTCACCAGGCTATAATTGTTAATCTTTTGTATCTGCTCCACCGCTTCGTTGATATTGTCTTTGGACACATACACTTTGTATCCGCAATCCCTAAGCAGATTTGCCATAGTATACACACCCATAGTGTGAACATCCACCAGCGGTTTGATGAAGCCGAAAACGTCTGTTAATAAATGGTTATGCTTCATGAGTGATGTAATTCAAGATTTCTTGTTTATTCTTACCTGCCAAACCTAAATTCTTAAGGTTTCGTCCATTTGTATGAAGGTCCTGCCCCAACAATGCCTCACAAATATTAATCATTGATTCCAAAAGCGGAGTTTCCACGCCTGCAGCACGGCCCAATTCCATGATGGGCAATACACCCGTTGGAATATCCTCAGTCAACTGGCGGGTAAAGATTGACGAAGGCGATTTGATGTCGTGATAGGCTGGATTATTGCGCATACGCTCGCACAGGGTATCACCCACCGTGTCCTTGTATGCAAACTTAATCCATTCGTTCACGCCAAGCAAGTCAATTCCATAAGCTTTTCCTACGGCAAGACGCTCCGCATCAAATTTCTCTATAAACGAAGCTATCTGTTCCGTCATGTCACGGTAAAACCAAAACACTTCATTACGCTCAATGGTTGCCGCATTAAAAAGCAGCACGCTAGGATGGAACATGGCTCCGATATTTTCCAGCGATGTACGCAACACATTTGTGGTCTTCATAAAACTCGGATAGAGCGGATTGATACGGTTGAGTACATAATCCGTATCACACGAAGGCAATGCCGAAAGTAACACCTCATCCTTCACACCAATAATGTTGACTGTGCCGTTCTGTACAATACGGCAAGCATACACCAAGGTCTGCGCTTCAGCCAAGTAGAAACGGACATTACAACCCGCCTCAATCAAAGCTTGCTTGAAGACCAGCGCACCGCAAGTACGTCCGGGGTTAAGAATAATGACTTGTCCGTCCACAACATACGGAGCCAAGCTTTGCGCTACGGCTCTGTGGGCGTTGGCTATTGTTGTAACCATGATGATTTCGGCCCCTTGTACCGCTTCAGCAATATCGGTAGTAATGCAACTTAGTTTACCAAAACCATTTAGACGGCCTTCCAAACGGATACCGCCCAATTGTTTCAGTTCGCTGATTTTCTCTTCAACGATGTCATACAAGGCCACATCGTAGTTCTGAGTAGCCAAATAACCGGCAATAGCCTGTCCGCCGTTACCGGCCCCAATAACTGTAATTTTCATATAGCAAATTGATTACGTTCTGTTTTTAGATATTTCCGATATGAGTTTTTTAATTTGATTTGTAATAAAAATGCCCATAATTGTGATTTTAAGACAAATCTCAAATTTTTAACTTTCTTTATAAAACTATATTCTTTTATTATTTTATTGAATTTTCATTCGCAACATAATGCAAGTCGGTCTGCGACTTAAAGCCTAGCATATAGTGCAATTGCAAAGACTTTTTTCTTTTAATTGTAATGGCAGATTCGCCATATTTTATTCCCATTGATGCTAATTGTGAGAAGGCAAACAATATACACAGCCTACCATAACCTTTACCTTGTGATGCTTGTGTTACACCAATTCTAAAGTCACCGCCAATCTGGGGATTTGCCTTGTAAAGGCCAATTGACACTGTAGCCACCGCAACACCTGTAACTTCATAAAACACAAAGGTTTTCGTGTTATCCATAAACAAATGACTCGTCAAATACTTTCTCGCTTTGTCAACAGTGAAATGACAATCATCATACGATGTATGAATAATGCTCATCCAAGTTTCCAAATCGGCATCGTTATCATAGTCAATCTGGCGTACTTTCAGCCCATATTTTTCTTCCATGATGCGACTGTCAAGTTCAAAAGCTTTCAAAGACGCTTGCAAATATACTGTACCTTTTTGTAACTCTTGAATGCCCATATCTCATTTTATTTAGAATAAATCATGACGCATTATATCCTCTCCCTTGTCATTCAACACTCGCAAGGCCGCATTAGCTTCGGCCAATTTCTTTTCCACTTCTTCTTGCGAAACACCTACCACCAAGAAACCAGCAGCTCGGTCACTGCTAGTATTCGACTTCTCAATCGCCGATCCAGAGCTTCTGTAAATGAAATAGTCAAATATTATACCCTTTTCTTTGAGTTCAGTCAAACCTTCAACCGATTTATACACACCAGGATAGCAATAAATATAGTTCATGATAGCATTGTTGAACTGCTTTTTGGGTTCCACATGAGGCTTCTCACCCATCACCATCTCCACATACACTTTCATAATGTCAACACCTGAAAGCACCTGTATCAAACGGTATTTTGAACCTCCACCCATACGGGCACTAAACTCCAATACATTATAGCTATCGGCCTTCTGAATCATCTGAACCAACAACGGGGTGTCATGTAGATGCCATGCATCGGCAATTTTTTGGCAAATTTCAAGCACGCGTTCTTCCTTGTAGTCGGTCGATGCCGGATAATAACTCTGGATAATAGTAAAAGAATCCTTGTTTTCCTTGATTTTTTTAGAAGCTGTGATTGAGAGTAGCTTGGCTGTTGTTCCTTCCACGTAAACATCCACCGACAATTCTTCTCCTTGCTTAAATTCCTCAATGATCACATCACCCGACAACGAATATTGGAATGCCTCTTTGAGTGACTTTTCCAAATCAGTTGGTGCGAACACTTTCTTCACACCTTTTGAGCCATTGCTGTCAACAGGTTTTACTACTAACGGATATTCAAAATCGGGCAATTTGCCGTCCCAAGTCTTGTCAATATATATGTGCTTGGCCGTAGGTATGCCTGACTGCACCATCTTCTCCTTCATATAACGCTTATTGGTCAAATCGCGAACATCCTGCTCTGTGAGGTAAGTGGGCAATCCCATCTCGGTGGCCACGTAAGCCATGGTTGAAAGTGGTTGGTCTCCACAAGCTGTCAGAATATAATCTATCTTTTCATCTTGAGCGGCTTTTAACACAGCAACTTTGTCCATCGTGCTAATCTGTAAAAACCTGTCAGCATAAGGAATTGCTCTCACCTTGTCAGACATATCTACCAAGATGATCTCCACATCGCCCTTGAAATAGCGACGCAGCTCTTCGATTAATGCTATCTGGTCGTTGCCGCCAGCAAGTATCATCACTTTTTTCATATCAATTATCTCCTGTAAATGGTCCTGTAGTTAAAACAATATCTTTTGATGTCAATACATTCTTAATGGTGAGGAATATCACCTTAATGTCAACCCACAATGAGCAGTGGTCAACATACCATACATCCAGTTTGAATTTTTCGGTCCAAGTAATGTTGTTGCGACCATGTACCTGTGCCCAGCCGGACATGCCAGGTCTAACCTCATGACGGCGATGCTGCTCCTTGCTATACAAAGGCAGATATTTGATTAATAAGGGCCGAGGGCCGATAAAAGCCATATCTCCCTTTAGCACATTTATAAGTTGAGGAAGTTCGTCAATTGAGAACTTGCGAATGAACGCTCCTGTTTTGGTCAGCCGTCGTTCTTCCGGCAACAAATTCCCGCTTTCATCCCTTTCGTCGGTCATCGACTTGAACTTAACAACTTTGAAAATCTTCTCGTCCTTGCCTGGCCGTTCCTGATAGAAAAAAACACCTGCTCCCTTGTTGGCGAAGTGCAACCAAATAATGAGAACTATTAATAACGGACTGAGCACGAGAAGTGCTACCAACGAAATAAAGAAATCAATAACTCGCTTGAAAAAACATTTGTACATCACCAAATTCTATTATTTGCCCAAAACTTGTTGATAAATCCTAACGAGAGAACCTTCATTATCTGCTTTCAACTGTATATAACGACGACGGCCCTCCAACATCATTGCGTGTGTCTTTTGAGGATCATCAACAGAAGCCAATATGGCTTCTGCCAGTTTTTCAGGATTCTTAACGGGCACCAAATAGCCGGTTACTCCATCTATCACAAGATCTGGAATCCCGCCTGTATTGGTGGCGATGATCGGACACCCGTAACGATATGCCGGTCCGGCACCTCCCAAATTTTCCTGATGCGAAGGTTGAACTGCACAAAACAATTCTGGATATATTTCCGGAACATCATTACGAGACCCTGCGAATATAATATTTTTTGTTAAGCGAGAAGCTAATTCATGTATGGATTTCTCGTAATCAACTGCTCCGTTCCAAGCTCCACCGATACAGATACCATAAATGTTTGGATTTTTTTTTGCAGCAATAGCAATTGCCTCAATAAAATCCTCATGGCCTTTTATGCCTCTCTTTTGGCCAAGGTATCGCTTTGGTGGATACATATAGGAAATCATACCGACCATAATCGCAGAATCTGGCAGACCCAACTCGGTTCTTAATTTCCGTTCGTCCTTGAATTCGGGTTCCTTCACCGGATCACCTTGGTAGTAAGAAAGGAATACCCTTCCAGCATCAATTCCGTAATCCAAATATGCTTGTTGGCTAAATTTGCAAGCACCAATCCAATAATCGACTTTCTTCTGTGCAAGAAATATCTCTAACCATTTCAAAAATGGATAGTACAGATGGGAAGGTCCTGGCAGTTGGAAAAAACGAGGAATATTATACTTGCGAAGACCCAATCTCATTATCAGAGTCGTGTTATAGAAATGACTATGTATCAAATCGGGGCGAACCTCATCAACTATATTCCGCAGTCGTTTGATTGTTGAGAACGGTCGTTTCAAATCATATTGAATGTAATGTAAATACACACCCGTCTCCTCGTATTCAGGAATATGTGTTCCATTTGCAGGTATTGCAGCGTGTACTTCATACCCTGCTGCAATTAAATCGCGCATTTGTTGCAACGCCCAAGGTGCACCACTTGATGTTTTAACTAATTGTAGAACTTTCATTTTTCGTCGTTATTTCAATTAACTTTGAAAAAAACATTTCATCAATATTATGCTTATTATGATTTTGTTCTCCACACCGGTAACTTTTTTCGGCATATTCAAGAATCACTTCAGGAGACACCAAACACTCCAATTTGTCAACCAATTCCTCCCTGTTTGATACTACTATTGCAGCATCTTTTTCTTTTAAATATTCAATAGGAGCAATATCATCAGGACCGATAGCGAACAAACACTTACCGCCTGCGAAATAATCAGTTAATTTTGTTGAAAACGATAAACGAGCTATATTTTTGAACTTGGGATTAAACGATTCGGCAAATAGCACCACGTCACTTTGATTGACAATCCCTTCAACTTGTGAATATGGAACAGGAGCACAAAAACAAACACTTCCGTTCTTTGTAATAGAGTCTTTGATTGATTCAGGAATCTGAGTTCCAGTATAAATATTCAGTAAAATCCGATTTTTCTCTCCATTAATAACATCTAAAGCCTTAGCCAACATTTCAATCGACGAAATGCGATCATAAATCAGCTGACCCATATAAACCATTTTAATCGGATCTTTAGGCATATATGGAACAAAACGTCTTTCTGAAAAATCAATCCCCTTCGTTAACACACAACTATCAATACCAAAGATATTATCGAATTCTTTTTTCATTTTAGGGCTAATAACAAACACTTGACTTGCCCCTTTTATCAATGACTTAACCCTCTTTCGCAAAAAGAAACGATATATATATTTCAACGGGTTGCTTCCGCAGTTTTTATATGAATAGACATCATCCATTTCATAAAGGCAATATGGTTTTTTTGCCTCCTTTACAACATACTGAGACAGCCTATTCATCAAAATTAATGGCGAACCTGTCAACCATATCAAATCGGGATTCTCTTCACGAATATACTCTTTTAGTTCTTTCGATTTCCATCCATTTAGATGCCAAAGGAACTCTCTTAAAACAGTATAAAGAAAAGACCTGTGTCCACGGACATATTGCATTGTTACCGCTTCCTTCCGTGCAACCGTTTCATCTTGAACAAATACAGAATCAATCCTATGCCCAGTTTTCACTTTCCATTTGTACATTTTTTTTATAAGTGAAAACTCAGAGATCTGAAAGAAAGACGAACAATGATTCGTGTTCGGTTTTTTTGTTTCAATATAGATTTGAGACAGCTTATTACTATCGTAATTCTCAAAAATATTTGAAAGTGTACTGGAAGTTCCAGCATCGTCCCAGACGCCCCGCGATATTATCAATACTTTTGGCAGTTCGCTCATTTTCTATGTATAAGTTTGATAATTGTAGATTTGATAAATGCCTTCTCTGCCTTATCAAGGCCAAGGAGCCAAACGAAGAGGAACACCCAAAGTACATCAACAACGCTTAAAAGGAGTGCCCACCAGATGCCGTTGGAGAATCGCTGTAAGTACCATGGCAATAACGGAGAAATAAAGCATATCGGAATAAGCGGGAGCAGTACCTGCTTGAAATAGGTCCTTAGCTCCAATCCACAAAGTCGCCTGCAGAAATACAGGTAGAACAGATAGTGGATGCTGTGGCTCACAAGGATAAACACTGATACGATGTATGGTGGCCATCCTGCACGCAATGCAAAGAAGCTAGCAAACAATTGGACGATAAAGACTACGGCTATGGAAATCTGCAAGCCCTTGATATTACCGTTGGCTGAAATCGATGTCCCTAATGGCGAAGCCAAAGCATCTGCCAGGTAAGCAAGCAAAACAAATACGCAAAATTCTTTAGTGTATTTCGGAACCTCAACCAACCAAGCACCCAATAGTGCATCCAAATTGAAATTGATTGGAATTACTAGCGCCAACAGAAGATAGAAAGAGAATTTAGAAGATCTATACAGCAGAGAATAATGGTTGTTCATCTCTCCTGCAGCATAACTCTTTGTGAGCTGAGGTTTGAATGCTGTTTGAAAGTTTGCAAGGAAAGTGTTAACGGCATTATATACCTGAGATGCAACACCTCGTGCGGCGTTTACAGAAACAGAGTAATACTGATTCAAAAAAATATTTTCCCCCTGCATGGTTACAGTTCTAGAACCATTACTCAATAAAGACCATCCTGAAAATGACAACAGTTCCTTGAATAGCCGTTTATCCCATAGCCAGTTGTATCGACAAGTTGCAAATTGCTTGTTACAATAGATCTTATATGCAATATTGATGAGGATTGTCGCAGCTAAATAAAGTATGACATAGAGTATTAGCTTGTCAAAGGCAAATAGTTTTAAGAGAAAAATGATTCCAAGTTTAAGCAAAGCCTCGCCAATACTTAGATAGGCATAAAAGCCCATCCTTTCATGCGCTATTATGGAAGCATTATCGGGTGTTCTGAGAAGGTGGACTATGAGCGTAACAATGGATAGTTGATATACCCAAAAGGCGGCCGTCTCGCGCCCGGCAGGAATGTTCAGCTTGTTGATAACGAACCAGAGGCCTATCGTTTCACCTATGATAAGCAAGAATGCGGAGAACAATATGAACAGATTAATGCCCATCACATACACTCTATGGTATTTCTTCTCATCCTGTTCACCCAATGCTACATTGAAAAAACGCTGCATGACAGCTATAAGGGCGTTGCTGATAAAAGAAAACAATGCTATAATACCACCAATCAAACTATATAAGCCGTAGTCATCAACACCTAAAGTGGCTAAAATAACTCTTGAAGTATAAAGAGTTACAGCCATCAGTAGTATCATCCTAACATAGAGTAAAGCGGTGTTTTTTGCTATTCTTTCTGTATCAACAAACGACATAACATTTTATATATTAAACTGTAATTCCTGCCAAAAGAAATGATAGGTAAAACCTCCACTTTGAACACTTAGAAAAAACAATGCGGCGATCATACACCAATAGATAATCCTTCTATCTGAATCCTTAGCTATACAATCAATTGCCTGTGGAACCAATAGCATAAGATAGAATGTAAAATATTGTCCTATACGAATCATGGCCCCATTCACAGAAATAAGAGGAACTGCCATCGTTAATAACGGTAGCATTGGATATAGGAGTGCAACTGTTTTGTCTCTAAGAATATCTACTTTTTTTATGGCAATATAACAAAACAAGGACAACAATTCCATCAAACACACATACAACGAAGCAGCTCCTGTGGATTCTGAGCTACCATATCCTGAATAATACTCATTAGCAAGAAAAGAAGCGAAAAAAAGCATAATAGGACCAGCGGAAACAAATATGAATGGAATAGTCATAAAAGAAAATAAATGAATTTTCTTTATATATTCCATAAAAAACAATTTAAGAACGACAACCGATAAGAAAAACAGCACAGACACATGCACCAATGCCCCAACAGCAATTAATATTACTGATTTCAAATATCTGTCCCTCCCTCAGTGCAATAGAGCCATGAAAGAAAAGCCTGTGGCTATCTGTTGTCTAATACCAGACAAAGCGACAATATTAAACAAAGCAATATATAAAGTGAACGCAAAAATCAATTGTAAAATTGAGGTTGAGTAACGGTACCATATAACACCTAACGGAACAAAAAAAATCAAAGCAGAGACAAACAAAAACACATTAAAATTACTTGAAAATAATTGTATTATTTTCATATACACGTAAAAACCTGGATCTTTCCCTTTCCCCTCTATATACGTCAACTTAAACAACTGCCATAATTCTTGCCATGAGGTATCCTTGGTGTTTTCAAAGAATTGATAATAATAGATTGTATCCGGACCGACCCATACACTACGCAAACTTGACTCCAACACAAACAAAATAACCATTATTATAACATACCATTTCCTCTTAACTCCATTCTGATCATCGTTTAAGAAAATGCCCAACAAAATAGCAATTGCAAATAACAGAATCTTTATATCCATTCACCGATTTCTCTTAAAATTCGTTAATTTGAATCGTATATATTTTACTTTCAAGAACTTAAATCAGGAACACTGTTCAAGATTTGGAATTTGCGTCATCGCATCCAAATCATAGTTAGTGCATAGAAATTCCCTGAAGAAAGGGATTTCTGCACAAATGGTGAGTTGTTTGTAGATGCTGTGTCAATTTATAAGCTTTCAAGTACCGGTTTCTTCAATATATTAGACAAAGAGCAACTAAATTCATCTTTAACTCTTTTAACAGACACTATTGACACCCATTATTCCTTTTTTCATTCTGGGTCAATTGGTGAACAATTGCTCTTTTGGAATTGGCGTGCCGAATTTGTAATTGTCAATTATGGCTTTAAAATTCTCAACTAGCCGAGGCATATTCTGTTGAGCCATTTGAATTCTTTTTTGAGAAAAATCAAATGAATTATGACGCAATTGTTCCGCCAAAGCAGGATTATCCATAAGCAATAACATTTTTTCTGCAAGACCTTCAACATCATTCATCTCAGCAATCAACACACATTCTTTTTCTGCATTCAATGATGGTGTCCCCGTTGTCTTATAACAAACAACAGGGAGTCCATATTTCATACTTTGCAACTGGGTACCAGAAATATGGTCAACTTTAGATGGTAGCACGGCAAATCTGGCCGATTGAAGATGTTGAAATAAATCGTTTTGTTCGGCAAAAAATGGAGTGAATGTCACATTATCTTCAAGGTTCAATTCCTTAATCATTTGTTTTAATTCAGCTCTGACCACATCGTTTCCACCATCAACCAAGTCAAGTTTTACATGGGGATACTTCTGTTTCACAATAGCCAAGGCCTTGATACAATCATGGAATCCCTTGTCACGACTCATGTGTAATGCAAAATTAATAAAATCGAATTGCTTTTCTTCACATGGTGTAGGGACAAAATAATTTATCATACTTGGCCACTGAAAACCAAAAACATAATGGTTGTACCCTAACCCTCTTAACAAATGATAGTGTTTATCTGAGTAAACCCCTACATAACGCTCCTTCTCTAATATTTTTAATTCAGTAGAAGCATTTTTTTTATCCAATTTACCAAATTCAGGATTGTTGTAAACGGTTTGGCACAGCACATAAACAGGATACCCCTGTATGCTGAGAATTGTGCTTGAATAGTAGGCATTTTCGGTGCCAATCAACAAAACCAGATCAGGTTTGATACAATTGACAAGTTTCTTTACTTTTGGAGACATGGGATTTAAAGCTCTCCATAGATTATCATTTGGAATGAGTTTTTTTAGCAAAGTGGCAATTTCACATCTGATAAAATGATAATGTATTCCTTCTGCATCAAAAGATACCATAGATTTTTTCAACCCACTATGCGCTGATATAACATATAACTCTATATCGTTCCTCTCCTTTGTAGCCTCAATTATATTACAATTCCAAAGTGCGATGTCACCATATCCATCCCCTTTCCCAGGCATCCTAAGCATTTTTCTGGCAAGTCGATACAATCTATGTTTGCTTAATGGCAGATGTTCCCTCGCTTCCTTATTTGAAAAATGGCAAATCATTGCCACCTTCATTTTTCTTTCCTCTTCCATAGATTAAAATACATTTATCATCTTCAAATACTCAGGCCATTCTCCCATATCTTTCCAAGATTGCTCGCTCACCGGGAAACAACCTACGCGACCACCTTTAGTCTGTACCTTCTCCATCAGTTGAGTAATGTGGAAGAATTCTCCTTTGGGTATTTCATCAATTAAATCTGAGTTTAATATATATACACCTGTATTAACCTGATAAGTCTGTTCAGGCTTCTCTTTCAAAGCGGTCATCAGGCCATTTTCACCTGTTTCAATCACACCGTATGGGATTTTGAAACTCCTCACCATTGTCACGATGGTCATGTCATTGTGATTCTGTACATGATAGTCCCATACATCGCGATAGTCCTGTTCATTGATGCTATCGCAGTTTGAAACAAAGAAAGGGGTTCTTATCTTGCCTTTCAGCAACGAGACGCTTCCAATGGTCCCAAGTGGTTTTTCTTCCTGAAAGAACTCCACATTATAATGGTGCGGCAATTGACTCAGATAATACTTCATCATATCTGCCTTATAGTTCACACTCATATAGAACTTGTGGCAGCCAATGCTCTCGAACTGATCCATGATCACTTCCAGAATGGTCTTGTCACCCACAGGAACAAGTGGCTTGGGTATTACATTGGTGATAGGCTTAAGGCGTGTGCCTTTGCCTCCCGCCATTATAACAACGGGAAGATTAATTTTTGGGCGTTTATCTTCGTCTAGGGCGTCACCTAATGCTTCATCCCAAAAAATGACATCCACTAAGTTTCCAACGTCATCAACCACAGGCATAAACTCAGCCCGCTTTTGTCTCATCCATTCCTTGACGGATTCTTTATCATCGTCAATAAAAGCATATTTCTTGCTCTTATTATTGAGTAGTTTCCCTATTGGGGTTTCAAACGGAAAATTGGCAATAATGGCGCGTTGTAAGTCGCCATTGGTAATGATACCCAGAAAACTATCGCCTGAAAAAACCAACAAGGATTTAGTTTTTCCCTCATCCATTACCTTCATAGTTTGGATAAGGGTCGTTTCTGCTGAGATAATCTTTTTTCGGATTCTATCTGAATAAACCATTTCAACTAGGTTTAAATTTCTCTATATCCTAATAATTTCACTCGATTATGTTCATAACTCTCTGGATGCTTCTCCTTCCATTGCACAACAATGCTGTCATAAACCACTTGGTTGTGCACCCGCTTTCCAATCCAAAATTCTGTTTTTGTCTTGGAGAAGTTCTGCTTGAAGAGCAACAATGAGTCGTTTTCATCACCAGTTGTACCGCCGCCAAAATGGAACCACTTACAACCTCTTTCCTTGGCCTTTTGGATACCATACCAAAGTATCAGATTATTAGCAGCATATTTCGAATATTCTCTGTCACGCGCTGAAAGATGGTAATGGGCATAATTTTGGCTAAACATGAACATGGAGCCTGCAATCACCTTTCCATCTAGCATGGCAAAATAAAGGACGCTATTATCTTTGAACGATGCCTTGTATTCATCGTAATAGCTTTGCGGAAAAAAATAATAACCTTCTGCATTCAGATTGGTCATGGTGTTATCATAAAGCTTGCGGAAGGTCTCATAATCATCACTCTCTACAATCGTCACGCCTTCCTTTTCGGCTTTGCGAATCATGTTGCGGTTCTTCGAGCTGAACTGCTGAGTCCATATCTCATCCAACGACAAGCTCAAATTTAAGACAACAGTATGACGACTAAAGAAGGTCTTCATTTGAGGCGAAGCCAACTTTTGATTGTTCAACAACGGATGGAACCGCATGAATTCGGCCACAATATCATTTTCTTGGCACCATGTATCAAATTCTTCCCAAAACTCGGTAATAAAACCAACGTCATCAGTAGAAGCAATCAAACCATTGTAGCCGTATGCACCTTGGATATCGTAATACTCCTTGTCCACCTGATAACCTAACGGCGTGATAGGGTTTTTCAGGAAAGGATATAAGGCAATATTACCATCCTTCTCGAAGATAAAGCATTGGGCTTCACCGTCCCCATAGTTTTGGTAGAGGGAGTAGTAAGAGGGAGTAAAGTAAACGTCTTGTTGATTCGCTGATAAACAATCCAGATTACTCCTCCATTCATCCACGTTTAATATGTCAAATACTCTATACATTTTTCGTTTGTTCAGAACACATTTCATGTTTAACCAGAACCTCTTTTGCCATCCTAAGCATTGGAGGCCCTATAAACTTATTATCCACAACAGCAACCCCTTTGCCTTCTCGAACAGCATCCTCCGAAAGATTTATCATCTCTTTCGCCCAATCAACCTCCTCTTCTGTGGGTGAATAATAACGATGACATAACGGTAACTCTTTGGGGTTTAAAATAAGCATTCCGTCAAATCCCAATTTCTTGGAAAGAATCAGGTTATGCTCGAGGTCTTCAAGATCATGTACCCGAATATGAACCGTATCAATGGCCGCTTTACCACAATTGTGTGCTCCGTTAACAATCATGTTTCGAGCAAAGAAAATACTTTGTCCCTCAATATCATGCTTGCCTTCCAAGTCAGTTACATAATCTTCACATCCGAATGCAACCGCAATTACCCTTGGACTTGCATTACATATATCCTGGATGTTCATAACAGCACCCGTCGTTTCAATTAAGGGTATTAGCTTGAACGTACCCGGCCCAAACCCTTTGTCATATTCAATGGTTTCAAGTAACTTACCAATGAAATAGATGTCCTCACCACAACGGGCTTTTGGATACATAAAACCAGTAACGCCTTCGATAGCAAGTTGATATACATCTTTCAACAAATGCCCGCTCTCACGGTCGTTAATACGAGGAAAGAGTATGCGGTTTTTAAAAAATCCTTCTTTTACATATTGCACAATCTTATCACGTGCCACCTGCTTATTCTCTTCGGGTTGCACGCTGTCCTCAATATCGAGTAAAAGGATATCGGCATTACTGCGCGAAGCGCTTTGCATTAGCCTGTCGTTGTGAGCAGGCACAAACATCAAGCTACGGGTTAGGAAATCTGTTCTCATAATGAATTTTGTTTTTTGACCAATACATTTCTGCGGAACGAGATGACATCTTCACCTCTTTGATTATATCCAATGGTTTCTACATAGATGATACCACGGTCGTTTTTTGACTTTGACTCACGCTTTTCCAATATTTTGGTTCGGGCATAAATAGTGTCTCCCACATACGTCGGAGCCAAGTGTTTGATGCTCTCATAACCAAGATTAGCGATAGCCTTGCCACTAATGTCTGGGACGGTCATACCAACCACGAGAGAAAAAACCAAGGTTCCAACCACAAGTATCTTCCCATGTTGGTTGTGAGCGGCATAGTCAACATTTGTGTGAACTGGATGATGATTCATTGTCATCAAACTAAAGAAATTATTGTCACTTTCAAAGATGGTTTTGGATAAAGCGTGTTTTATCTCCAATCCCACTTCGAATTCTTCAAAGTATAATCCTAAAACTGATTGTTTCATATTATTCAAATTAATCTACATTTCTATATGCCTGCCAAACAGCATTCATCACATTCTCGGTATGATTGTCATCTCCTACTTTCAAGATTTCTCCTTTATAGTTTAAGTCTATGCCGCGTTGTGAGAGACATCCATCCGTGTCATTATTGCCACCGACATTCATCGGTGACATAATGACAGGATTCTTTAATCATAAAGTGCCTATGCAACCTAGTTCAAATAACTTGCTCATCTGACAATGTGGTTAAGTTGCTCTTTTTCTTTTGCGGGATTGCCAAAGACAATAGCTCCGTCGTGCAAACTTTTGGTCACATTGGATGCCATACCAACAATGCAATCATTACCAATGGTCAATTCATTGCGTAAACAACTATTAAGGCCCACAAAGTTTCTATCACCAATGGTCAATCCACTACCCACACAAACTTGAGCCGCAAAGAAATTACTATCACCTAATGTGGTATCGTGACCAATCAACGTACCAGAATTGAAGGTGTTGAAATTTCCAATCACGGCATTACTATTAATGACACCATTTGCCAAAACAACGTTTCCTTTCCCCATTTTGGCACTACCTGCCACATAAGCAAATGGATGTACAAAATTTGTATATTTTTCTAAAGGCAAGTTTATCCTGTCGCGCCAACCACATCTTTCAGCAATCGCATCTGGACGATAAAGTTGGAACAAGAACTTAACATCGTCATATTTCAAGTATTTCTTCTTCATCTCCTCATAATCTTGGAACAGAATGGGGCGTCCCAATACTTCTTTCATAGAAGGATCCCAAAAGGCAAATCCCAAAAACTCTGCATCGTAATTGCATTTTTCTATGGCGTGAATAAGCTGTTCTGCAATAACCACAGCAGTACCCTTGCCTCCTATTATGATGATTTTTTCTTTCATAAGAATATTATTTTAATTGTTTAATGATTAATTCAATTTCTACTTCCAAATACCTCTGATCTATGATCAGTGACAATTCATATTGTGCCATTTCAGCCCCTTTCTTCAGCGGCAAGTCTTCAAGCGGCCAATGCACAGGACAGAAAACTTCGCTTTGAAACATCCGCTTGCGTACTTCATCGCGGTTTTCAAGATAAATTGGTACAAACAACGGAACTTTGTTTTTGGGCATTTCAATCAAAGGCTCAATGCCATAAGATTTCAACCCGCCAAGTAAAAAGGCAGCATTTTCCTGCCTTTTTTGCTTTACCCATTGCAAGTCAGTGCCGGCAAACAGCATTTCACTGTCACGGCTCATCAAACTTTCGTAGTTCTCATCTATCAATTTAGATCCTTTTTCAAAAAGTGCCAGATAGTCCTCGTCCTTAATTCCATTCTCTCCACGATGTGATTTCATCACGCCGGCCTCTATCTTGTACTTGGTAAAGGTGTTGGGCTGTGTCACTCTTGGCATCGGTTGTTTTGTATAGACGAAGCCGCCATCGGGAGAAGAGAAAGTTTTACGCAAACTAGTAAAGCGGTAGTCGGCATAAGGGTTGGTTTCCTCAGCAAAGCAATAATATGCCTGCACATCATCCTCAATGATTGTGGCATTCGGATAGGTTTCTTTTATGTTTTTTGCCGTAGCGGACAAATCCTGCAATCCAAAATAATTGATTAGCAAAACCAAGCATCCATCCTTGAAGCCTTTGGCATCCAATGCTTCAACCGTCGCCATGAACTTGTCTGACAATTCATAGAACTCATATTCAAAGCCTGCCTTTTGCGCCGCTTCCACCATAGTGTGGCAGAGCCAGTCGGGGAACCAAATCTTATTCACCCTGTTTTTCAGGGATTTCAGTATCTGGTACAACGCAGCCCTTCCCGAAGCGTAATAATACGTATCAGGAGCAGGTTGAAATGCATCGCGCTGGATGCTGAGGTCTATTTCGAATTCGCCGCCGAGCATAAATCAAATCCAATAACAATCAATGTTGTTAATTGTGGAATCTAGCATTTATCTCTATCATCTTGCTTTCAACATTTGCAAGCATTGCAGTTGTAAACTCTTTTGTTCGGTTTGGCCCACTTCCTCTACCGTACGAACCTTTGTATTCATCAAGCGTTTTCTGCAAAACATCAATTGAAACACGAAGCATCGCTTCAAAAACACCTTTATTATCAACAATTTCTAATATCGACGAGCATAATTTCTCCATGTCTTTTGAATTCGGCCGAGGAATACTTTTCATGTTTTTGCGTTCACGCATAATGGTTTGTATAACTAGTAACAAATGATAACGATATGGTTTCCATTTCTTTATGTCAATGACACCATTATTCATTGCTATCTCAACATTATGTAGTGTTTTAGCAGCTGTATAATAGGCTATTAATTTATGCTCAGTGAGAAACACCTTATCTTTATTGTTTTTTAATAACTCACCATAATAACGGTGCATACTATGGGGTTCAGATAAAAACATACTCATAAAAGATTGAAGTTGTATTGGTAATGTGATGATATTAAACCTCTTCAGCTCTCGCTGATCATCATATTCATGAGTACGGCGTTCATAATACAGCCTATCTAAACCTTTATATGTGTCATAAAACTCCTGTAATTGTTTGTGGAAATCCTTGAGTGATTCAAATGCTTCATCAAGAACTTGTGTTTGTCTGTTTGTTGAACGAATTACACTATTAACCAATTCCGGAGATTCTGTATGAACGATTTTTACAGGTATCATCATTTGTTTGTCAACTGAATTTCTGCATCGGTACAGGACATTAGATGTTTGACAACCATTTACTATCTGATAATCTGTTAGTTTGAATTTCTCTCCAGATACTCCCATAGATTTTGCCACAATAGTAATACCGTTGTTTAATATTGGGAACTGAACATATGTTTCTTTGTCATTTAGAGTATTGATTATCTCTTTATTAACTGGATTTTCGCCTAAATAACCCCGCACATTATCATAAAAGACTCCCTGTAAAAGAGCATCTGATTCATCAGTTATTAACTTTAAATACTCACCAAACGAGATAAGACCAAGGTAAGCTTTCTCTGCGCCAATAATCTCTGGAAAAGCTACATTTTTAGCAATAACAACCTCGCGAGTTATAGAATTATTTACCTCTTTATAAATAGTCATTAAACGATTTACATCAATTGGAAGGTATTCCACGGTTGAAAAATAATTTAAAGACTCTAGAAAAGAGATTTGGTCTTTTATGAGTTTAATTAAAATAGCATCATTTACCCATTTTCCTGTTGTTACATAATATATACAACAAGTAGGACTTTCTATGAAATCAATGCTATGTTTAAAAATGAAATCTGAAATAGCTTTGTAATTCTTAATCTCTTGATTGGAATTAAGCTCAATATTTTCAAAAAAACTTTTTACTCCATAACCAACCTTCAACATGTCACCACTCTCAAAACTAGAACTTGTTTTGGCTTGGACAAAATAGAATTTTACTGTAAACCCTTTTTTCCTTTTTATAGCTTCCTCTGCTTCTGCAAGAGTTGTAACAGGCACATCATTTATTAAAATCATAATACCATCAATGGCATAATCTCCGCCATTGCCAGTATGAACGGATTGATAGAAAAGATTATCCGAATGATATACTTCTGGTGAATTCAAGGAAAAAACACAATAATTACAAAAATGTTCAAAAGCTGTTGCCAAATCCTTCTCCTTGATCCCATAATCATCCAAATATGCATCAAGTTGATTTTGAAGCATTCTGTTTTCAAGTTTGTTTTTGAGATTGCTCATAATAAATCAGTATTAAAACCAATGCTTATTTTTACACTTATCATTTCATTACATAAAAATAGTAAAGCCAAATCTATGAGGATTTAGGTTATTATATGGCGAGATAGTTTAAAACAACTTCTTTTAATTCTTCTAATTTCTGAAGTCTGCTTTTGGAAATATCCAATGAAGTGTCTGACAAAATATCATCTTTAAGAATATCCAACGTCTTTTTTTCAGCAATACATAAATCTTTCATAAGATCATTGATAGTGTTTTTAAGTCGTTGTTTGTATCGTTCAAACAACTCCTTACATTCTTGATTCTTATTCTTTAATTTCAAAATCAATTTATCTTGTTCATAAAAATCATCCTCGATTTTCAAATCATCTTCTAAATTGCCATATTCTTTTCCTTTATCAATAATGGCTTTTTCAAGTCTTTTTAACTCATCAAAGTCCATATCAAAATTTAGTTCTGTCACAGTAGCTACAGCTTTTGAACAGAACACACGCGAAGGGTTAGTTTGTTTAAGCTTTTGATAATCTATTTCATCACATAATGCAATTGCAAAGTATTTTATCTCATCTGCCTTTCTAGTAAAACAATACTCACTGGTGACATCTATATATAGATTTTTCTCTGGCACAAAATTCCAACAATGCCTACAATAGCGCATCTCAAGGGTATCATCTATTACAACCAGAATAACTCCTTCAACACAAATAAAACCCAATAAATTAGTTACTAGTCGAGCATTCTCAACACATTTATGTTCTTTAAACTTGTCTTTATGTAATTGTAAAATACCCAACTGCTTCTGTGTAAGAGCATCTTTGAGCGACGAAATCTTTATTTCATTCATAAATTTTTTAAATTTAAAAAACTTAACTCATTAAACATATATACCAAATACTGCAAGTCTACAATTAGCGATAACAGCAGAATTTTTTTTCAGAGTAAGTCTTTCGGACGATCAATGAATGGCATCTATCCCTTCCTGAAGCATAATAATATGTGTCAGGAGCAGGTTGGAAAGCATCGCGCTGGATGCTTAGGTCTATTTCGAATTCGCAGCCGAGCATAAACAATATACAGAGAAAAAGTGGACTGAGGGGGAGTCGAACCCCCAGGGGCAAGCTATCATAAATCCGCTTTCATTGTTTCAACTCTACCATTTAGCATTTGACCCAGTCCAGCAGTTGCCCCGGTCCACCTCACTAAAAATTTTCCTGTAGAATTCTTCATATTGTCGAGTTTTAGAGTTTGAATAAAATTGTTTATTGTCACAATGCCCAAGAAGAACTGGAAAAAGGTTGGACTTAGGCCTCCAAACAACAGAGTTGATAACAAATCAAGTATCAGAATGATCAATTATATCGTTACTCCCGATTCACGAAGCATTTCGTTCAATGAGCAGCATTCGGCCCCAACAGCAAGACAAGCATCAGGAATCATCACTCGACTTTTTCTTTGAGGGTTTGACTTCTCGAACGTGACCAAAGTCATTTCCTTGGCACATGCTGTGGCAATGATATATGCATCAGCTTTGGTCGCAAATCCATTCTTGGCCGTTTCTGTAAAGTCCTTACTCATAGCCCATCTTTGCAATTGCGCATAAACCGCCAAATCCTGATTGTCAATTGGTAGAAAAAAGTTGCTCGGAACATGGCTTTTTATCCAATCAGATAATTCATCGTATCCTTGGGCAATTTCCTCTTTCTCCTTCACACTACTCACTACCCGACCATCCATGGCCAATTCTGACAGCTTGATCCAAAAGCTAACCCACACATCCATGGGCAAGTTCTTCCTCGATTCAATAAATATGTTAGAATCCAACAGATATACCATCTAATTCAAATATTATTGTCCATGAATAAGTCGTAAGTCTTTCCTTTAAGTCCAGTTAAGCGATATGCCTCAGTGTACGATAACTGACGACTGTTTACTGCATTACGAACATGTATGGCAAATAGTTTTCCAACACGTTTCACGCTAGATCGGTAAAAATCTCCTCCATTAGTGTTTTTTTTCTGGCTGTGAGGACGTTTGCTATATTCTTGCCAAAAAGCACGATAGGAATTGTCACTCATTAAACCAATATCGTGAGCCCTCCGAGCAATTACGAGTTCACTAACCCAGAAACGATGTGACAAGCGTTTTAGACTACCATCTCCCCACGCATCGCGCAAAACCATAGCGGGCACCAAGAATTCGGCAGCAACCCTATCACAATACTTCTCGGTAACATCATGACTCAAAGTATCAGTCTCGGCATGACCCGCACTAACCCCCAGCATGATATGAGCGGCCTCATGAACCAGAGTGAACAATTGTGCAGTCTTAGCATCCTGACTATTGACAAAAATATAAGGAGCCACATTATCGACCAATGCAAAACCGCGACATTCTTTCACATCGAGAGACCGATGGGTATTGTTACCCACAATTCCATTGAAGGCTACAAACACTCCTGCATTCTCCAACTGATCGGTCATTTTGCTTACCGCAGCACTGTCTGAAGCCATCTCAAAAGCCCATCGTGCATCAAGATGTAATTTCTGACGCAGTAAATCAACCGTCTCTGAAATTGGTGAATCTAATGATACTACTCCTACCATCTCACACAAAAGTATATCGTTTTCCACCAAATAATCAGACAGCCACTCTTGCCGCAACCTGATGGTATTCACGGTGTCGAACACATCGAGGTCAAACCCTTCCTTTTGACCAGCCTCTCCGCGAAAAACAGGAAAAGGAATGGATTCTTGAGGAATCTGATCCAAAAACAGATACCCAAACGGCACCCTAAGTTGATTGGCGAAGGTTTCCAGCTGTCGCATCGTGGGCAGCTTTTCCTGTTTGAACCAAGAGTTCACCTCTGGATGCAAGCGGAGATACACGTCAACATCATATCCTGCCCTTTGGATGGCCCAGGATAACATTTTTGGATTGATGTCGATTCTGTGTATCATGATAAGATTGCCTTTTCTATCCGATTGCAAAAATAGTACAAATATTCAAAACTGATAATTATGCTTATTGATCAGTTCTGGATCAACTCCTTAATAGCCTCAACAATAAACCTAACATCATCCTCGGTCACATACGGTCCGGAAGGCAAACACATACCTACTTTAAACAAGTCCTCCGATACGCCATTGACATAAGCAGGAGCATTCTTGTAAACAGGTTGCTTGTGCATGGGCTTCCACAAAGGACGGCACTCGATATTCAATGCATCCAAACCCACACGCAAGGCCTCAACATTATCGTTGGGCTGACAATCAGTGGTGGGATTGTCAACAGCATGGATAACACCAGCAGCACCGCCCACCGCACCAGTAATGACGGTCTTATAAGCGTTCTCTTGGCCTTTCACTTTTATGGCAGGATCGATAGTGATGGTATTCAACCAATAATTGGAATCATAGCGGCTATCTGGATTGGCGTGGAACTCAATTCCATCCACATCCTTAAACAGTTCTGCATAAAGTGCGGCAAGTTTCTGATGATGTCTGATGTGTTCATCAGCAATGGTCATCTGGCCACGGCCTATGCCTGCGCAGATGTTGGACATACGATAGTTGTAGCCAATGGCTTCATGCTGGTAATAAGGATAGGCTTCACGAGCCTGTGTGGCATACCACAGAATATTATTCTTTGAAGCCTTGTCCTCGCATACGAGAGCACCACCACCTGAGGTAGTAATCATTTTGTTGCCATTGAAACTCAGCACACCGAACTTGCCGAAAGTGCCCAAGACGCGACCTTTCCACTTGGAGCCAAAACCCTCAGCTGCATCTTCCACCACAGGAATCCCATAGCAATCAGCTATTTCCATGATGCGGTCAATGTCGTATGGCATACCATAGAGTGCTACAGGGACAATAGCTTTAGGAGTCCTACCCGTCTTAGCGATTCTATCCTTAATAGCTGCTTCCAACAAGTCGGGATCCATATTCCAAGAATCCCTCTCCGAATCAACAAACACGGGTGTTGCACCAAGATAGGTAATAGGATGCGAAGAGGCACAGAAGGTGAAACTCTGTACCAACACCTCGTCACCAGGGCCTACGCCACAGGCAAGCAATGCAAGGTGAACGGCCGCCGTACCAGCGGAGAGTGCCACCACTTCCTTACCTTCTCCGACAAACTTCTGAAGGTCATCTTCAAAACCATTCACGTTAGGGCCCAACGGCACTACCCAGTTGGTGTCAAATGCCTCTTGTACGTATTTCTGCTCATTGCCAGAGAGGTGGCAGAGACAGAGTAAGACTCTTTCTTTTCTTCTTTCCATATCGTATTACATTTTCTGATCCAAATTCTTCCCTTTCTCCTCATGCTCAAAGTTGGGGATAAACTCCTTAATAGCTTTTACCACGTCCTCCTTGGTGAAGTCGCCTTGGAATAACGCTTCCAACTTGGCAAAAAAAGCATTCACCTCATTCATCGGACGACGGGTGGTTTCCTCCACCACACCTAAGGCCTTGAAGCGCTGCATGTTGATTTTCTCGCCAGGGATATAGAACTCCTCGTAGGCTTTTTCGCCAGTAGTGTCACTCTTAAAGTAAACTACGGGATAGGTGTCGCTGTCGTATGACATTTGATGGGCATACCTCTTGGCTTCTTCGTCGTTGGCGCATTCCTTTTTATAAAATCCTTCAGAACTAACGAAGTCGTCACAAATGGCTGAAAAAGTGAGCATCTGGTCTTCGCCCAACTTCGGGAAGAAAACCTCGCCACCATTGCCAAGGATGCAGGCCAACATGCAGATTTGTCCGCTTTCCTCGGGCGAAACGAAATAACGCTTCACATCATTGGGAGCAGCCAAAGGTTGTTTCTTCTGCAAGCGGTGCAGCCATCCATCAGGCAGGGAGCCGTTGCTGAAGGCGACATTGGCAAAACGGGCCGTGGTCACCTTGAACTTATCGTTGTAGGCCATTACCAAGTCTTCCATGATGCGTTTGCTGGCACCCATAATGTTTACAGGGTTGGCGGCCTTGTCGGTGCTCACGCAGAAGAAATGCTTCGGTGGAAATTCGCAAAGCAAGTCCATCAGTTTCTTAGCCTTGATGTCGTTGTTCTCAATGAGTGCCTGCACCGAGTATTTGTCCTTCTCGCTACGCACATGCTTGTGGGCAGAGAAGTTGGCCACGATGTCGAAGCCTTTCTCTTCGCGGAAAATCCTTGTGAAAATCTGGTCGGCAAAGTTCAGCGTATAGGCACGGTATTCCTGTGGCACGAATAGTCCCTCTGTCGAGCGGATATCACGAGTCAGCTCGGCCAATCCATTCTCATTGAGGTCAATGACCACCAACTTTCCTGGTCTAAAACGCAGCACGGCTTTAATGAAGGAAGAGCCGATGCTTCCAGCACCGCCAATGACGCAGACGGATTTGCCTTCTATTTCTTGAGTCAGCCGAGCAGCGTTGGTTTGTATATCGTCCTCAAACATACTTGATGGACGATGGATGACGCTGTCGGCGATGAATTTGTCTAAATTGAACATATCTCTATCGTAAATCAATTTTTTTATATATGCTCCTCTACCCCACGAAAATGAACATTAAGTTCATGAAGATGTTCCAAAAGCGTTCCGAGAGGCGTGCCCTCCGTCATCTTGGCGAAGGCATTCACATCCTTTGGAAAACACTTGCCACCATAGCCATACTTGCCGTCTGGTCCGGGAACGTAGGTGTGGGTATCGTTGATATAACCCGACAGGAGGATACCGGTATGCACCTTGCGCCAGTCTGCACCCATCTGCTCGCAGTACTCGCGGCAAGCGTTGAAGTAGGTGACCTTGTAGGCGCCAAACACATTGTGCATGTATTTGGTGAGTTCGGCCTCAAAGGAGGTCATGACGGTAAACTTCTTTCCGACAAAAATCTTTGTAAGCAACTCATGAGCACCGGTGAACACCATGGTCTGCTTCTTGAAGTCCTCTATATACGTGCGTTCGGTAAGGAACTCAGGCATGAAGTACACACGATGTCCCGTTTCGCGCGAAAGGCGGTCACTGGTGCCAGGAAGAATGGTGGTGCGGACAAACACTGGTACGTCAGGGAGCTTACAGATCAGCTCCTTCATAAGTCTGAGATCCTGCGTGCCGTCGTCTTCGGTAGGGACATGTATCTGTAGGAAAGCAATATCGATGTTGCTCAAATCATCATAATATCCCTTCGGAGGGTCGCTGATGAAAAGTTTGCATTCTGGGTTGTTGTGCTCCAACCAATCTTTCAACGCTCCACCCACGAAGCCACATCCGATAATTCCTACGTTGATCATAATTATTTATGTTTAATTGTTTTTCTGTTTAAGGTTTTATGCTCTTAGTTCAAGTTATCAAATTGAGGAAACAAGTAAAGAACAAGAATATTATCTGTAATATCCCTTATACCACTCCGCAAACTTCCTCAACCCCTCTCTCAACGTAATCTTCGGCACAAACCCAAAGTCCTTTTCCAAGGCCGTAGCGTCCGCATACGTCACCGGCACATCGCCAGGTTGCATCGGAACAAATTCCTTGTGCGCCTCAAAATCATAATCCTGTGGCAGCACACCAGCACGGAGCAATTCCTCTTGCAAAGTCTGCACGAAGTCCAGCAGGTTTTCGGGCTGGCCACCGCCGATGTTGTAAACCTTATACGGCGGAACGGGCAGACCATCCTCCCCCACCCTCTTTTCTGGGGCTTTTGCCATCACGCGGACAATGCCTTCCACAATATCGTCCACGTAGGTGAAGTCGCGGCGGCAGTTGCCGTAGGTGTTCTATCCCAACTTTATTCGCTTGGCACTTTTTATCAGCGCATGATTCGTAGGACGTAGATGAATTTTGTAACGCTGCATAATCTCTTCTGTTGTAAGTTGCAACACATCGCCAGTTTCCTCATTCACGTCTTCCAACGGAATATTCCAACTGTCAAAAGGTTCCAGCAGTTTAGGATACGACATGATGGCATGCACCCGCTTGTCTGAAGCTATAATACCTTTCTGACGGAAATAGTTCACAGTACTCTTTATCTGGCTGAACATCTTCTTCGGATAGTTCACGTCTTCTTTCTGCGCCACTTCCTCGCTATCAGTGTATTTTGTTTCGATGAACAACAGCCAATCTTCATCGTTACCGTCGGCCGGAAAAATCACACACTCACATTGACTGGCATGGCTTCCTGCCTCTTCGTTGGGCAATGCATTTTCAGGGAAACAGTCAGTGTCAATTGCAAGACGGTCAGGCATGGCATTTTCCAAAACAACCGATGCCCATTCAGGATCCGGATTGTCATCAACCACAATCCCTCTGTTCTGAATGTCTGCCGCAAGGTCGTGATACTTGTAGTCCCTTATATAAATGGTGGCCGATAGTATGGATTTGAAGCAATCGGCATGTGACGACAACTTCTCAACTATTGTTTGCCTCCTCATAGCTCCAGATAGTCAATCATTATGTGATACTCGTCAAGAGTCTCCTTCATAACATCGTTGAAATAGTGCTTCCCGATGAGTCCTGCCGGCGAGTCCTTCAAGCTTTTCAGCGTCCCTTGTTCCGACATCTGCCAAATCGACACCCTGTCGCCATCAATCCACGAATCGCGACTCAACAACTTTTCTTTTTCGTCATCGTCAATCACGTCTTTCACCTTATAGCCCAGTATGCAATTGTTTAGGGCATAAAGAGTGTAGGGGCTATGGGTGGTCATCAATAGTATGTCATCTTTCCTGGTTAGCATCTTGAGCAGCTCATAGACGAGCGTCACCTGAGTTTTCGGGAACAAGTTCTGTTCGGGTTCCTCAATTACAAGGCTAACATAATGTGGCCTTTCTATGCGCTCATTCAGTTTTGAGATATTCTGGAACTCCGGCTTTAATTCCCCCGACAACTCATTATCAATGATTAATTTAAGTGTTTCTTGCAATTGAGCTACCATTTTGGGTAATGCAAGAGCTTCTTTTAAGTGTTCACTATCAATATCCGGCGAAAGTGCGCGCATTAATGCTTTGGACAAGACGGAATTCTTGTCGAAAGAAATGTCTTCCTTATGCTCAAAAACCCATTTGGTCACATATTGCAATGAAACCATAAGAGGAATAAGCGACTGGAGCCCGCTTGAAACCTCATCAATCTTCAATTCCTTGCCATTATCAAGTCTGACAATATCACTTTTTCTTTCATCATCATAGTAATAGCTCACGCCCAAGTCCAAAATGGACACTTTGTTTTTCTCTTCAAACTTGGAATGGAAATTGAACCAATCAAAGAGGTAGTCACGCACATAGTACTTGGGGAGTGCCAATGATGAGACATTAGGAATTGCCGCCAAGTTTCTTTCTGCCGGGATGTAAGCGACCTTGCCAACAACGCTTTCAGAGAACTTCTCCGTAAATTCAACAGAAAAATCATTTACGCTGCTAAACCGAAACGTGATATATTCGCCCTGATAATCGATGAAAGCACCTTCGTTAAGATAGTTGTCTATCTTGTGATAGTCAAGCAACTGCTCTTGGACAAACACTGCATCCACATACTCTTTATCCTGATGGGCAATAATGTCTTTTTCGAGCCATAGACAGAAGCTAAGTATTTTGGCAATGGTACTCTTTCCACTGCTCTGCGGCCCGATTATCATATTGACACTGTTCACTTCCATGTCAATATGGGAGATAGGCCCTATGTTTTTTATCCTAAGATTTCTCATAGATAATTAACTAGTTTCAAGTACTATCCGTAATATTCCTTGTACCACTCCGCAAACTTCCTCAATCCCTCTCTCAACGTAATCTTCGGGGTGAAGCCAAAATCTCTCTCCAAAACCGTAGCATCTGCATACGTCGTTGGCACATCGCCCGGCTGCATAGGCACGAGCTGCTTGTGGGCCTCAAAGTCGTAGTCTTCCGGCAACACACCAGCACGGAGCAATTCCTCTTGCAAAGTCTGCACGAAGTCCAGAAGGTTTTCGGGCTGGCCACCGCCGATGTTATAGACTTTATATGGCGGGATGGGCAGACCGTCCTCCCCCACCCTCTTTTCAGGGGCTTTGGCCATCACACGGACAATGCCTTCCACGATGTCATCCACGTAGGTGAAATCGCGGCGGCAGTTGCCGTAGTTATAAATTTGTATGGTTTCACCCTTCAGTAGCTTGTTGGTAAAGCCGAAATAGGCCATATCCGGACGGCCGGCAGGTCCATAAACCGTAAAGAACCTCAACCCAGTAGTCGGAATATTGTAGAGTTTGGAGTAACAATGGGCGAAGAGTTCGTTACTCTTTTTGGTGGCCGCATACAAGCTCACGGGGTTGTCAACCCTGTCATCCACACTAAACGGCACTTTTTTATTGCCGCCATAGACGCTGCTGGAGCTGGCATAGACCAAATGCTCAACAGGGTTGTGCTTGCAGGCCTCCAAGATGTTGTAGAAGCCCATGATGTTGCTCTCAATGTAAGCGTCTGGATTCTCGATACTGTAACGCACGCCAGCCTGAGCCGCGAGATTCACCACGATGTCGAAATGGTATTCAGCGAAGAGGCGGTTGACGAGGTCGCGATCGGCGATGGAGCCTTTCACAAATGTCCAGCTATTGTCTGTTGGCTTTTGGCTTTTTGCTGTATCTGATCTAATCGGTACTCTTTGAGCGAAGGGTCGTAATAGCTGTTCAAGTTATCCAACCCTACGACATGGAGTGGCTCAGCACTGTCAAGCAGTCTGAGTACGAGGTTGGCGCCGATGAAGCCGGCGGAGCCGGTGACGAGAATAGTCATGGGATGGGTTAAGGGGTTAGGGGGTTAAGGGTTAAGGAGTAAGGGTTAGTGGGGTTGGTGTATTTTTTCGTAGTTGCAGAAGATTTGTATTGAAGTTTTTTCTGTTTTTGAGGACGAGGGCGAACGGGTAGATAGTTGAGCTTTATTTGAGAGGGCAACGGAATGCCCGCTTGCCGTATGTTTAGGGCTTCAAGGGTGGGCGGAAGGGGTTTCTGCCTTCTGAAGCGGTTGCGGAGAGCAGGAAGAGTGGGAGATGCTGCAAATGTTAGATGTTAGATGTATGATGTATTTTTTGCGATTACATAAAATATTGATAATCTGTGTATTATCTTTACTTCATCATTTATTTACAATAGTCTAATGCTATAATCCTACGAATGTCCTATATTCATTTAACGTGTACACCCTCCCAGCTATTGCTTTATTTGCCTGTCTAATCATTGCCTTATCAGAGGTAACAAGGATTATATCGTCACCAGAGATGGAATGACCAGCGACATGAAGTATCTGAGTATCCCATAAAAAATTGGCATGAGAATTCTTCGTAACATCAAAACCTGGCTGTAAAACTAACTCATAAAACAATGCCTGCATATTAATGGGGGCTTCATAGCGTTGCATATAGTCCTGTACCATTTTGTGGAATTCTTCCTGAGTTGGTGTTGATATTAATCCTTCCACTTCAAGATTAATTCCTACTGCTGACAAAAATATAGCAGAAATCTCAATCCTAAATTTTTCAGATTTAATAAAATTAAGATACTTTGTACGCATACTTTGATTGCCCACAAATAGGTTCCAATCAGTGTATGAAGAATCCATTTTACGGCCCATGTCTAACACCCCATTAGCGAGTTCTTTCTCTGAATCTCGCAAATGCGACTTTATCTTTTTTAGTGTCTCCTCATGCCGGCTGATGTTATCCTTTGTTAAGTCCTTGGAAATTTCGAACGCTGTGAGAGCAATGGCTTGCTGGGTGTCTATGAACTTCTTGCTTTCAACTCCAAAAAACTCTTTTGCCAATTGTGTCTGCGGTGATGGCACAAGACGATACTGATGCTCATCACCGCAGTGCATATACAACGCTTTCGTGGCCTTAACACATGCCCTATACGTCCTGGTACTTTCGTCATCAAGAAGATGACCAAGGATTTCTTCAGCCACGATGGTACTCATCAATGCCGTAATGCCTTTTGCTGACTCAAGTGCCAGCAGCTTTTTCATCAAAGGCTCAACGTCGGCAGCATCAATACCTGCCACCAGATCTCTATAGCTGTTTGTATCAAAAATCGCTATCATAAACTATTATTCTTCTGTTTCGACACTCTTTAGGATTGTACTCTCGTTCTCATCTATCTCTATGTTATCAATACTCTGTCCTATCACTATGGAAAAGCGCTTAAATAGTTCAAAGAAATCTACTAAAGAAATATCTTGTTCCGGTAGGAACTGATGGTAAGAATTATTCTCTATATCGCGACAAATAAAACGAACGGAGGGATACTGCCCATAAGCTGTATAGATTTCACAACCCACACAGTAGAACCTTTCCGAATCATAATTGGAATACTTTTTTTCAAGATACTTGTTTAATGAGTTAAGATAATAATCGGATATATCTGCTGCCGCAGTCCCTACAAAATCATTATACTGAACTTTTGCTTTCATTCTTTCTCTATTCTTAATTCTTGTCCATTATTCCAAACCATTCGACTTTCTGCACGTACATTTCTTAAGTCTTTTACTAAAAAATTACCTATCGATTCATGTCCGCTCTTGTAGCTATATACATATACTGGAACCTTATTTCTACCACATGCAACTTGATAGGGAGTCACAATAACTTCATCATCTGCATAATACAGAGATTGTGTAGGATAATTCTTTAGGTATGTAATAGCCAAAGAGCCTTTCTTATCACTTTCTTCATAAAGTTTCTTCAACAGTTCAACACATTCTCCTATTTTCTCCTTCAGCTTATCTTCCTTATAATCTGTCTTTTTAGCTAACGCAGGTACAAACAAGCCTTCTGGATCCACAAGAAAGAACTCCGTTTCTGTACCTGCTGTATTCACTCTTTCAATCAGGTCGGTATAATATTGATTGACCCAAGTACGACCGTCATTCATTATTGCAGCAAACTTTTTGGATTTCTTCAGAACAGGTTTAAAGGAATATTCCTTTGAATCTGTCTTTATATCGAGCAAACCACTTTCCTTTATGGATGTTGATATGGCAAACAGGTTTGCAAAGTATGATTCTTCCTCTCTTTTCTCAATAACAGAATGAAGGACAGAAAAAGTGCCACTAATCAGCAGAGCGGCAGCCACACTTTTTACCACATCTTTCCATAATGCATTGTTTATTAATCCTGCCAATAGAAATAAGACCAATGCCGCAAAGATAAAAATAGTCCAAATGATGTACTTGTTCTTTCCGTTCATATTCTTCAACAATTAGTAATTCAAGAGAGATGTTTTTTTCAATGTCTGTTTTTAAAAGTTTCCCGAGTGCTTTGAGATGTATGAAGGTTGATGTATGATATTTCTCCGCCTATCAACTTTTGACTTTTTGAACAACTCTCTACTTTCTACTCTCAACACTACACTTTAGAAGAGTCGGAAGGTTTGTATGAGTTCAGGAGGTCCTCAACGATGTTAGATGTGATTAAGATTAAAGCCCTCCTCAACTATACGAGTTTCAACCGAATATCCAGCGCACTACTGTTACAACTTGCCCCCGGCGAGGACTTTCATTATCAAGTCGTCAAGATTTGGAGGAAGTGTTATCTGCACAGGCTCAGACTGCTTGATGCGCTCAACAATGTCTCGTTTCTCAACCGGTCTTCGCATAAACTGGAAAATATTCCCATAGGACGTTCCATCAAAAACATCTCCGCTACGATGATATATATCAAAGGACTCGCCTACTTTGCTATGATACTGTCCGGAGGTCAACACACGCGCGGCATGCGACCAGCCTTCTTTCACCATTTTACGACTCAAAGGGTCATAGAACGGCGACACCTTGTACAAGGCGACCTTGTCATATCCTTCTTCAACGTCATCGTCATCGCACTTCTCAAAGCCCAAGGCCTCGAATGCTTTGACGAGCGACTCCGGACGATAGTCGTTATCCACTCCTTTAGGCCACCATTTTTTAGGACTGTTCAGTATATAGTCCACCCAACGGTCATCGAAACCCATAGCCCAGGCAATGCAATTATAGCCACGGTCCTGCGGGCTGTGCACCTCAAATGTCTTGTCGGAACGAAGTCCGTTGAAATGACCTATAAGGCTGTCTCTGTTTTCTTGAGTATTGAGATCCATAAATCGCACGACTGCTTAAGTGGAATAAAGCCCGAATATTGAACCGGGTAGTCAAAAATAGTGTCAAGGGCGTAAACCAAATCGGTAGGTCCCTTCAATAATTCCTTGTAAATAAAAGGCACGGCACGACGACCCATCTTCACAATCTCACGAAAATAGGCATTGTCAACATTGCTTACCGAGCAAAGTTCATTCTCTGCCTTAAACGACGCGTAGTTGCTGTTGAAGATGCTGGCGTCTGTTGAACTGCTCATGTCGAGTTCAAATGGCTTTTGGCCGGGAGCCGACCTCATTGCCGACAGCAGAACACGCACACCATCTTCATGCGAACGCTGATGAAGCTGCTCGCCAGTATCGGTGGTCATTCTGTATTCTATGCTCGTTCCCATGTTATTCCATTCTTTTTTTGACATTATAAGAATAGGTCGCCATCGGTTGGCCATCAATGGCTATCGATACTTGATGGCTGCCTTCCTGTTCCAGTGGAAAACCTTGCAATTCAGCAGCGAAGGTGATGTAAGACAGCGGTTCGGAGGTTGGCTTGATATCCAGGTTCACTGTGAGATCTACTGGCAACTTGTCACCATCAGGGTTCAAGAAACTGACGGTCATCACTTTTTCGCCCTCATCTTTCGAATCAACTTGAATGCGCATTGCCAATCCGAGTTTTATGCGACAAGGTATCGCTTCGGGATTGAGAGTGGTAAGGGCACCCACCACGGTCAGCTTACCATTGTAATTGTAAGCGCCATCACACAAAGTGAACAATTCTATTCTCATATCATCAAATGTTATTTACTATTTAATTTAACGAAAATCACACGCATTATATTGTCTTTCAACTTTAGCTACGATAGTAGCTCTTATGCCACTCCGCAAACTTCCACAACCTCTCGCTCAACGTAATCTTCGGTGCTAACCCAAAGTCTCACCAACGCCTCTATGTCCGCGTATGTCACCGGCACATCGCCGGGTTGCATCGGCACAAGCTGCTTGGGAGCTTCGAAGTCGTAGTCTTCGTTTGGGTTAGGGGTTAAGGGTTAAGGTTGCGGGTTGCGGGTTGCGGAAAAATATTATCATACCTCAAACGATTCCACATACCGAAGTGTCTTGAGGGTCTTTCCAGTATGGAACGAGATCTGGTCGTAGGTTTTATATGCTTTCAGTTCCAGGATGGCGGCCTCGGCACTCAAGGCCCCGCTTTCAAATAGGTTAACCGTTGTAAAGACTTTGTCGTTGGCCACAGGACCCAACACGAGGTCGAAATCGTGCTCACGGGACTTGCGGCAATCGGTCACAAAATAAAGCCAGGTCTCATCAACGCCATCAAAATGACAGATGTTCCATTCCGGATTGTTTAACAGAGATTCATCAAATTCATATACTGAAACAATTCCCCTATCGGCCTCTTCCCGTCCTTTCTTGATATTCGCCCAACGTTTGGCCTGCTCCAGATTACTTGTGGTATAGAATCCTTTCCCAAAGTCAGCGTTTGACCGACCCTTCCTTAAATTCGGATTTCTGACCGCTACCGTGGATCCGTGATACAGTTTCATCTCTTTCTTCTATTAATGAACCTCTGAATATCCTCCAACACATATTCCGTCCCCTGAGTGTGTAGCAAATCATAGTTGTCCATAAGGTATTCATCCACCCCCGACTCCTTGAACAACGCCCAAACTCGAATACCGCTCATATTATTGGCAATAGCGTATTTTTCCTGGCAGTAAACATAGAACTCAAACTCCGCCTTAGACACTTCCAGCCGTTGACGTCTGCGCCAAACCTCAAACTCTTCATATAAGGCCTCCGTACTGAGGTACCACCATTTGGCTTGTTCGTCGTAAAGCTTTTCATACATGGGATTGAGATAAATGTACACCAAAGCTTCATCCGGCGAAATCCGCTTCACCCGGGATACATATTCAGCCAAATGCGAAATCTTTATCGGGATAATATTTTCTTCGTAAACGCCCATGGTAAGGGTTAAGGGTTAGGGGATTTCACGGCATGTCGCCTGACCAGCCATGGCCGAGATCCCAGTGCTCGTCATATACAAACTCGAAGTACGGCAGCGAGAATTCCTTTTCAAGAAGCTCTGTGAGTTCGTCTTGTATGGGTTCGGCCCAACGCCCGACGAGCACGATGAACTTGTCGATCGTCCAGGCCACGCGACCACGAGGTATTTGAGTATAATCGCCTTTAAACTTCGTTTCAACATGTTTGGCTTGAGCACGGAAAAACTCCTTCGCCCAAACCTGGCGGTGAAGATGCGGATAGTTGATGAAAGGCATCCCCTTCTCCGCGGCGTCCTCCACCATCTTCGGCGTAAGCTCTTGTTTACGCACTCCGAAGAAGACATGCTCCCCGGGGTCGTACCAGAAAATGCCGACACAGGGCATCTGCTCGTCGAAAGACTTCATGTCTGCCATCTGGGCATTATGCTGTTGTTCTGTAAGTTCGGTCATTGTTAGGGGTTAAGGGTCAGAAGGTTAGAAGGTTAGAGGCTTGGGAGGTTAGAGGGTTAAAGTCTAAGTTCTAAGTCTAAGTCTAAGTTAGTCCCGTTTGAAGATGTCACGGGTATAGACCTTTTCCCGCACATCGTCTAAACAGCTGTCGTAGCGGTTGGCGATGATGGCTTTGGAGTCGTGCTTGAATTTTTCCAAGTCGTTGACCACAAGGCTACCAAAGAAGGTCGAACCGTCTTCCAAAGTCGGCTCGTAGATGATGATCTGCGCACCTTTGGCCTTGATGCGCTTCATCACGCCTTGTATGGCGCTTTGGCGGAAATTGTCGGAGTTGGACTTCATGGTGAGCCTGTACACGCCAATCACAGGAGCCTTTTGCTCAGTGCCATAGATGTTGTTTTCCGTATAGGCATAATAGCCCGCCATCTTCAACACTTGGTCGGCAATAAAATCCTTGCGGGTGCGATTGCTCTCCACAATGGCCGACATCATATTCTGCGGCACATTCTCGTAATTGGCCAACAACTGCTTGGTGTCCTTCGGCAGACAGTAGCCGCCATAGCCAAACGACGGGTTGTTGTAGTGCATGCCTATACGGGGATCGAGACCGATGCCGTCGATGATGGCTTGGGTGTCGAGGCCCTTGATTTCGGCGTAGGTGTCCAACTCGTTGAAGTAGCTCACGCGCAGAGCCAGATAGGTGTTGGCGAAGAGCTTCACGGCCTCGGCCTCTTTCATTCCGATGAAGAGGACCGGCACATCCTGCTTGATGGCGGCGTCCTTGAGCAAACCGGCAAAGACATGCGCTCTCTCGGTGAGCCATTCCAAGTCTGTCAGGGCTTTGATAGCCTCGTTCTCCTCCCGGAACTCGTCTCCCATGATCTTGGGGATGCCGACAATGATGCGGCTGGGATAGAGGTTGTCGTAGAGGGCTTTGCTCTCCCGCAGGAACTCGGGCGAGAACAAGAGGTTGAACTTTTCAACCCCTTTCTTCCGATATTTGACGTAGAGACTGCGGGTATAGCCGACGGGGATGGTACTCTTGATGACCATGACGGCGTCAGGGTTGACTTTGAGCACGGCGTCGATGACGGCTTCCACGGCACTGGTGTCGAAGAAGTTCTTCTGTGTGTCGTAGTTGGTGGGCGCGGCGATGACGACGAACTCAGCATCTTTGTAGCCAGCCTCCTGGTCGAGGGTGGCTTTGAGGTTGAGGGGTTTGGTGGCCAAATATTCTTCGATGTAGTCGTCTTGGATGGGCGACTTCTTGTTGTTCACCATCTCGACGCGTTCGGGGACGACGTCCACGGCGGTGACATCGTTATGTTGTGCAAGCAATGTGGCGATACTCATGCCAACATAGCCGGTTCCTGCTACTGATATTTTCATAATATGTTGTTTAATCAATTTTTACTTTATTTCTATTATTAACAACCCGCAAAATCCTTCAAATAAGCAAATCTTGGCGTCAATTGTCCTTCTTTCAAGATCATGGACCGTTCAATCACCTCTGAATGCTCTCCCTTCAACAACGGCTCAAACACATGCGGTATCAACATTTTGCCGAAACACTCGCTGGAATCCATGGCCAGGGCGTTTGGACAATTGTCCACCGCCATCACCGTAATATTCTTTTCTGAAGAGAAAGCGGGTTCCTCTTTTTCCGTCATCGGGTTGTAGTCATAATACGGAGCTTCATGTGTGGATGCGCGGACCGTCGATTTGACGCTTCCTTTTATGTCGCAGGTCACATCCCCTATCATACGGATGCGCATATCTCTGTCACGCAAGGCATCTTCGCATAAATAAACTGGAGCGTCAGAGCTCCAGAAATGAGCGCACACCAACACGTCGGTTTTCTTGGCCCAACGCATGAAGTCGCTCTCATACCTTTCGGCATTTTGTTTGAAATCATCCCACGAGAAAGCGGAGCCATCTTTGCGTTTCACCAACTGCTCCGCATCGGCCACGCAATAGGACAACGTGTCAACAGACGAGTCAGAGAGATATTCCGCTTCCGTCATTTTGAGGGCTCCGATGTTTTCCAGCACATATTGCGCCCCTTGAGACACACGGCCAGCGCCTGTGACCAGCAATTTCACCTTGGGCAGCGGAATACTTTTCAAAGAATCCAGCAATTGCCTTAACGTGAAACGACGTTCTGGCTTCGGCAGTTCATACTGTTTGTACTTCAAGCCGTAGCCCTGTAAGGTATAGTAAACACCAACCACGCCGCCCCACCATCCAAAAGAACAGACTCGGATGTTGTTCTCATCCACCAAGTATTCATAATCACAAAAGGTGATATGATTCCTGACAAGAGCCTGAATCAGAGGACGATTGTATTCTTGTTTCTTCGCAACATGCCCAAAAAAGAAATAGTTTTTCTCCGGAACCAGACTGTCAACCTTGGCTTCCTTCACCCCAAACAAGACATCACAATCCCGAATATCCTCCACCACTTCCACGCCTTCAGCACGATACTCGTCATCCGTAAAGGCGCGGATCTCACTTGACTGCACCACAATCTCGTGTGCGGGATACCGCCTGTTCAACTCCGCCACTTGCTTGGGCGATAGAGCCACGCGATTATCCACCGAGATTTTGGTTTCCTTAATCAGGACAAGTTTCATGACTTTTGCTATGACTTAAACTTAGAGTTAGTCTTAAACTTAGACAGTTTGATCCTTGATTTTGTATTTTATGTCTTATATCATTTTCGGCAGCAGGTCGTGGCACATTATATCGTTTAATAACTTTCGTGGACTGCGATTCCACTGACACTTGGTCAATGGTATTGGATTTCTGCAAATAGTATGGTTATTTAGGGAAAAACCGATTAAGATCTTCCAATGTCGGGTTCTCAATATTGAACAGGTCCACGACTTCTGTTATCTTCTTGTCAGGCAGATTCCACCATTGAATTTCTTCGAGGCGGTCAATGACCTCTTGGGAAAATCTATGCTTGATCTCCCTGGCGGGGACACCGCCCACCACAGCAAATGGCGGTACATCTTTAGTGACAAGAGCATTACTTCCTATAACCGCACCATCTCCTATCACAACCCCTTGTTTTATAGTTACGCCATGCCCAATCCACACATCATTGCCAATGATTGTCCGTTTTGTCTTTGGCGATTCGAAGGTCGCAAATCTTTTCGAAGGTCCGCTGTGACGTGTATTTTGAAACACCGGCGACATAGAGACCCTGTTCATCGGATGCTCTGCACCACCCACAAATACATGATCTGATATACTGCAAAATGCGCCGATTTCCGCATACACAATTTGACATTCGTGTCCACAATAGGAGTACTTGCCCATTTGTGTCCATAACACATTACAGCTCGTTCCAATTACGGATGTTTTGTCAATACGACTATTGATGACACACGTCCCCTGTATTTTCTTCATCAGCTTTCCGTACAGATAAGATAGCCTCATAATACGATTTTGCTTAATTCATGAATATAGTTTTCAGCAACATTCACATCCGAATACATACGCGCCGTTTCTTTAGCCTTCTTGGACATGATGTTCAAATCGTCTGAAGACATGTTACGAATTCTTGAGATGATAGAAGCTAATTCGTTGACGTTCCCCGCCTCACACAGGAAGCCGTTCACTCCATCCTCAATGATGCCGTCAATGCCTTGATGACGGGCGGCAATGGTGATACATCCCAAGGCCATGGCTTCAAGATAAACCAATCCGAAAATCTCCCCTTTCGAAATCATCACAAACACATCCGACTGTTTCAAATAGTGAATCACCTCTTCACGTGGAATCAAGCCTGTAAACGTCAGATTGCCCTTACAGCCCAATTCATCAAACCGTTGCTGCACGAGTTTTTTGTCATCTCCATCGCCAATATACGTAATATCGAACGGGCTTTGCTGATATGACTGAAACAGAGCCGACACCACGGCCGTTGGATACTTCCGGTTTATTAATGATCCCACATACACAAATCTTGATATATCCTTAAAAGTCTTCTCGGTAATCTGTCCTGCTTCAATGAAAGGGCGGGACACCCCAGAGGCTGCCACGAAAGCGTGTGTCGGTTCGCCGAATTGTTCTACGTATGCCGCGCGAGCCGTGATATTCCGGAAACCGACCAAATCCACATCTTTCACCAAAGAATCAGTATCTGCCCCATAACAATCATATAGTTGTGAGAACAAATTGCTATGATATACCAAACATGTGGGACGATGATATTTAGTTTTTAACAAATGTAACAATTCCAACTGTGGATTATCCCAATGTCCGACAAAGCAATCCGGCAGACCTTCTTTTTCAATATAGGTTGAGATGATATTGAAAATTCTCTGAATCTGCTTGTTCGGAAACCTGCCGTGTGGTTTCACCTTTTTTAAAGAAACATGGGTGACACGAACACCGTCAACTGTTTCATCATATTCTTTGGGTGCTTGAGTGGGGACCAGATGACCGAGTTTCGAATCCAATATTCTCTTAAACGGGCGCCCGAGCACATAGAATGCTTTCGGGAAAGCGGACTCTGTATGAAACACATGCACTTCGTGCCCTGCCAACACCCATTCTTGGGCAAAATAACGCACCACCGGTGTTGTTCCTCGGGTGGCGTGTTGAGAAGGATAAACAGAAGTAAGGAGAAAAATACGCATTTTCATCATACTATTTGCGCCACACCATCTTGTTCACAATGCCCGTGTAGCTTTGGATGATTTTCACCACTTTGGTGGAAACGTTCTCGTCCACATAGTCAGGGACAGGGATGCCATGGTCGCCATTACGGTTCATCTCCACGGCGCAGTCCACCGCCTGGAGCAACGATTTCTCGTCAATGCCAGCGATGAAGAAGCAACCCTTGTCCATGGCTTCGGGACGCTCGGTGCTCGTACGGATGCACACTGCCGGGAATGGATGTCCCACGCTGGTGAAGAAGCTGCTCTCCTCGGGAAGGGTACCACTGTCGCTGACCACCGCAAAAGCATTCATTTGCAAACAGTTGTAGTCATGAAAGCCCAACGGTTCATGTTGGATGACACGCGGGTCAAGTCGGAAACCGCTCGCTTCCAAACGCTTGCGGCTGCGCGGATGACAGCTGTACAAAATCGGCATATCGTATTTCTCCGCCATGGCATTGATGGCACTGAAAAGACTCAAAAAGTTCTTTTCCGTGTCAATATTCTCCTCCCTGTGAGCAGACAACAGAATATACCTGCCTTTTTTGAGATCGAGTCGTTTATGGATGTCTGAGGATTCAATTTCGTTGAGGTTATTGTGCAGCACCTCTGCCATGGGACTTCCCGTAACGTATGTGCGCTCTTTCGGCAGGCCGCAGTCGGCCAGATACCGGCGGGCATGTTCGCTGTAGGCCATGTTCACATCACTGATGATATCCACAATGCGCCGATTGGTCTCCTCTGGCAGACACTCATCCTTGCAGCGGTTGCCGGCCTCCATGTGGAAGATGGGGATATGGAGCCGTTTGGCACCGATGACACTGAGGCAGGAATTGGTGTCGCCCAAGACGAGTACCGCATCCGGTTTGATTTCCGCCATCAGCTGGTAACTCTTGGCGATGATATTGCCCATCGTTTCGCCCAGGTCGCCACCCACAGCATCCAAATACACTTCCGGAGCTTCAAGTTTTAAGTCCTTGAAGAAAATGCCATTAAGGTTATAATCGTAATTCTGGCCCGTGTGTGCCAAGATGCAGTCGAAGTATTGTCTGCATTTGTTGATGACAGCAGCCAAACGGATAATCTCCGGCCGCGTCCCAACGATAATCAAGAGTTTTAATTTGCCGTTATATTTGAACATGGTGTTGAAGGGGTTAAGGGTTAAGGGTTAAGGGTTAAGGGTTAAGGGTTAAGGGTCAAGGGTCAAGAGTCAAGATACCTGTTACCACTTTAGTCTAAGCCTAAATCATCAGACGGGATCAAAGAAGGTGTCGGGTCTGTCTGGGTTGAAGATTTCGTTGCAGTACATCACCGTGACGAGGTCATCGGTGTTGGAGAGGTTGATGATGTTGTGGGTGTAGCCGGGGAGCATGTGGACGGCTTGGATGTTGTCGCCGCTTACCTCGAACTCAATAATTTCGTCCGTACCTTCCTTTCTTTCCTGAATCAGCCCATGACCTTTTACCACAATGAAGAGTTCCCATTTGCTGTGGTGCCAATGCTGTCCCTTGGTGATGCCCGGCTTGCTAATATTGATACTCACCTGACCGCAGTCATGAAGATGCACCAGTTCTGTGAAAGAACCTCTCTGATCCACATTCATCTTCAGCGGATAGGCGACCTTCTCTTTAGGAAGGTAGCTCAAATATGTGGAATACAGTTTCTTCTCGAAAGAATCGCCGGGAATGCGAGGAATATTGAGCGTGACCGGCTGCTCATAGAACTGGTGGAGCAAATCGACAATCTTGCCGAGGGTGATTTTGTGCGTTGTTGGAACATGACAGTAACGGCCTTTCTCATCCGGAATCACCTCTAACCCGTCGAACTCGCAACGATGTTCCTGACCTTTTAGAGCGTTCACCATCTCCATTACGAGATCGTCAATGTACAACAATTCCAATTCAACCGTCGGGTCGTTGACTTGGATAGGCAGGTCACGGGCAATATTGTGGCAGAATGTGGCCACGGCACTGTTGTAGTTCGGACGGCACCATTTCCCGAAGAGGTTAGGGAAACGGTAAATCAGCACCTTGGCACCTGTATCCGCCTGATATTGCAGGAACAGATCCTCACCGGCCTTCTTGCTGCGTCCGTATTCGGAATTGCCGAAGCGGCCTGTCAGACTGGCCTGCTGTGAGCTGCTCAGCATTACGGGACATTTGTTCCCATGTTTCTTCAAGGAGTCAAGCAACGTGCTGGCGAAGCCGAAGTTACCCTGCATGAACTCACTCTGTTCCTTGGGACGGTTCACACCAGCGAGGTTAAACACGAAATCGCAGTCCGCGCACCAGACATCCAATTCTTCAGGTTTGGAGTCAATATCATATTCATAGACCGCATCGATTTTGAGGTCGCCGTAGCAACGAGCCTTGCCTTCCTTTATATTATTCAGTTCAGCGCAAAGATTTCTACCCACGAAACCCTTGGCTCCTGTCACCAATATTTTCATACTTATTTGCCTTTCTTCTAACCTATTTTACGATATTCGGCACACCATTCAATTCATTCTGAATATACTCCAGCGAGGCAATCTTTGCCTTGGTCTCTTCGAGATTCAGGCGTCGGGTGTTGTCGGAGTTGAATTCCTCGATTGTGACCAGCTTCACATCCCCGTCCTTGAAATACTTGTCATAGTTGAGGTCGCGATTATCGGCGGGCACGCGGTAGAAATTGCCCATGTCTTCAGCCTTGGCGCACTCCTCCTTCGTCAATAGCGTCTCGTACATCTTCTCGCCGTGACGGATGCCAATCACCTTGATTTCCTCCTTCTTGCCGCCAAAGAGCTCACAAACGGCCTCCGCCTGGGTCTGGATGGTACAGGCAGGAGCCTTTTGGACAAGAATATCGCCATTCCGTCCGTGTTCAAACGCGAAGAGCACCAAATCCACCGCCTCTTCGAGGCTCATGATGAAACGGGTCATCTTGGGTTCGGTCAAAGTGATCGGATTGCCATGGCGAATCTGGTCGATCCAAAGGGGGATAACCGATCCGCGGCTGCACATCACGTTTCCGTAACGGGTACAGCAAATTTTGGTGCCGCCACTGTAGCGACTTTTGGCCACAGCAATCTTCTCCTCAATAGCCTTGGTGATGCCCATGGCATTGATGGGATAAGCCGCCTTGTCGGTGGAGAGGCATATCACGCACTTCACACCAGCTTCAATAGCCGCATCAAGTGTGTTGTCTGTCCCAATCACATTGGTTTTGACCGCTTCCATCGGGAAAAATTCGCAGGAAGGGACTTGCTTCAATGCTGCAGCATGAAAGACGTAATCCACATCTTTCATTGCGTATTTTAGAGTTGATCTATTCCGAACATCGCCGATATAAAACTTTATCTTATTGGCAACTTCCGGCATACGAGCCTGGAAGTCGTGGCGCATGTCATCCTGCTTCTTCTCATCACGGGAGAAAACACGGATTTCACCTATGTCGGTGCGCAGAAAACGGTTCAACACTGCATTCCCGAAACTGCCTGTACCTCCTGTAATGAGGAGGGTTTTGTCTTTAAATACTGACATACTGCTTGAGGGTTAAGAGGTTATCTTCTTTGGTACATTTCTTCGTAATACTTTTGGTAGTCGCCAGAAGTGACATTGTCCATCCACTCCTGGTTGTCCAAGTACCAGCGGACGGTTTTCTCGATGCCTTCTTCAAACTGGAGGCTCGGCTCCCAACCTAATTCCTTCTGGAGTTTGGTGGAGTCGATGGCATAGCGCATATCATGGCCGGCACGGTCTGTAACGTACGTAATAAGGCTGAGATCCTCGCCCTCTGCCCTACCCAACAGACAATCGACTGTGTTGATAAGGACCTTGATGAGATCAATGTTTTTCCACTCGTTGAAACCGCCGATATTATACGTCTCGGCGACCTTGCCTTCATGGAAAATCAGGTCGATGGCTCTGGCGTGGTCTTCCACGTACAGCCAGTCGCGAACATTCTCACCTTTGCCATACACTGGAAGGGGCTTTTTGTGACGGATATTGTTGATAAACAGCGGTATCAGCTTTTCCGGAAACTGATACGGCCCGTAGTTGTTGGAACAGTTTGTCACAACGGTCGGCAAGCCGTAGGTGTCGTGGAAAGCCCTTACAAAGTGGTCACTTGCCGCCTTGGCAGCACTGTACGGGCTGTGCGGCAGGTATTTCAGATCTTCGGTGAAGAATTTGTCGCCGTATGCTAAGTGGTGTTTTCCACTACTGGCTTTCGTGCTGAAAGGCGGTTCAATGCCTTGCGGATGGGTTAATTCAAGGGCTCCATAGACCTCATCGGTGGAGATATGGTAGAACCGCTTGCCTTCCCATTTTTCGGGCAACGCTTCCCAGTATAATTTTGCCGCCTGCAACAAAGACAACGTTCCCATCACGTTGGTCTGCGCAAAGGTGAACGGATCCTTGATGGAACGATCGACATGGCTTTCCGCAGCGAGGTGGATAACGCCATCGACGTGTTCATCCTGCATCAATTTGTAAACCCCCTCAAAGTCGCAGATGTCCAACTTGACAAACTTGTAGTTCGGTTTACCCTCAACATCTTTCAGATTGGCGAGATTTCCCGCGTAGGTCAGCTTGTCAAGGTTAATGATTTTATATTCGGGATATTTGTTCACGAAAAGGCGAACAACATGGCTACCGATAAATCCGGCGCCGCCTGTGATGATAATAGTTCGTTTCATATTTGAGAATTAGGGGTTACACGTTTATTGAATTATGCGTTTTTTTTGCGGAAGGTATCGGACGTGACATCTTCCTTGAGTTCGTCAATAACTCGGAGCAAGTATTGTCCATACTGGTTTTTAAGCATCGGCTGGGCGATTTCACGCAGGCGCTCTTCCGAAATCCAACCGTTTCGATAGGCGATGCCCTCAAGACAGGCAATTTTCAGACCCTGCCGTTTTTCAATGACCTCAACAAAAGTAGAGGCTTCTGAAAGGCTGTCGTGTGTGCCGGTGTCCAACCACGCGAAGCCGCGCCCGAAAACGCGAACCTTCAATTCACCGTCTTTCAGGAACTCCTGGTTCACCGTGGTGATTTCCAATTCGCCGCGTGCGGAAGGCTTGATGGACTTTGCCACGTTCACCACCTTGTTGGGATAAAAGTACAGCCCAACCACCGCATAGTTGCTCTTAGGGGCTTTGGGTTTTTCCTCGATGCTGATGCAGTTGCCCTCTTTGTCGAACTCGGCCACGCCGTAGCGTTCCGGGTCACTGACCCAGTAACCGAAAACGGTCGCCTTCCGGTTCTCCTCCGCATCCACCACCGCTTTTTTCAACAGCGTTGTGAAACCGCTGCCATAGAAAATATTGTCGCCAAGGACGAGACAAGCACTATCGTCGCCGATGAATTTCTCGCCAATGATGAAAGCCTGCGCGAGGCCGTCCGGGGAGGGTTGCTCGGCGTATTCGAAATGCACCCCGTAATCAGACCCATCGCCCAACAAACGCTGGAATCCGGGAAGGTCGTAAGGAGTGGAAATAATCAGAATGTCCCTGATTCCCGCCAACATCAACGCCGAAATGGGATAATAGACCATCGGCTTGTCGTAAATGGGAAGTAACTGTTTGCTGACCCCTTTGGTGATGGGGTACAACCGGGTGCCGGAGCCTCCGGCGAGTACGATGCCTTTCATACAATTACAAATTATGAATGATGAATTATAAATTATGAATGATGAATACGAGTTGATGGGGTAAATCTAAATCTTTGCCTATGTCTAAATTAATGTCAATCCCGTTTGAAGATGTCACGTGTATATACTTTTCCAGACACATCGTCAAGACACGTGTCGTAACGGTTGGCAATAATGGCCTGGGATTTTGACTTGAACATTTCCAAGTCATTGACTACAAGTGAACCGAAGAAAGTACTTCCGTCAGGGAGAGTTGGCTCATAAATGATGACAGTCGCGCCCTTGGCCTTCACACGCTTCATGACCCCTTGTATGGAGGACTGGCGGAAGTTGTCGCTGTTGGACTTCATGGTGAGGCGGTAAACTCCGATCACACATTCCCGCTCATTAGCGGAATCAAAGTCGCCACGGTTAAAATAGTCATAGTAGCCAGCCATCTTCAGCACTTGGTCGGCAATGAAGTCTTTTCGTGTGCGGTTACTCTCCACAATGGCCGACATCATGTTCTGCGGCACATCGGCGTAGTTGGCCAGCAACTGCTTAGTATCTTTCGGAAGACAGTAGCCGCCATACCCAAAACTCGGGTTGTTGTAATGCGTACCGATGCGCGGATCCAGACAGACACCGTTGATAATATCCTGTGTGTTAAGACCTTTCATCTCCGCATAGGTATCCAATTCGTTAAAATAGGACACTCTTAACGCAAGATAAGTGTTGGCGAAGAGCTTTACCGCCTCCGCCTCAGTGCTACCCATATATAATATAGGTACATCCTCTTTGATGGCCCCCTCTTTGATGATGGCGGCGAACTGATGCGCCCGCTCCTCCAATTGAAGATTATCCTGGTCATAGCCCACGATAATTCTGGAGGGATAGAGGTTGTCATAGAGAGCCTTGCTTTCGCGAAGGAATTCCGGAGCGAAAATAATGTTGGGCTTTTGTGCCCCAACCGTAAATTTCTCCCGCATGGCAGCCGTATAACCCACAGGGATGGTGCTTTTGATGACCATGGTGGCTTTCGGGTTAACCTTAAGCACCTTTTCGATGACATCTTCCACCGCACTAGTGTCAAAGAAGTTTTTTGTGCTGTCATAATTGGTCGGGGCGGCGATGACCACAAACTCGGCATCGCAATAACCGGCCTCCCAGTCCAACGTGGCATGAAGCTGCAACGGTTTATGGGCTAAATAATCTTCAATGTAATCATCCTGGATGGGTGATTTCTTGTTATTGACCATCTCCACACGCTCGGGTACTATGTCCACTGCGGTGACGGTATGATGCTGTGCCAACAAGGTGGCTATACTCAAGCCGACATAGCCTGTTCCTGCAACGGTGATGTTCATTAATTATGAATTATTAATGATGATTAGCACATTGAAGGGTCGAGAGTCGAGGGAAGAGACAGTAGGTGGAATCTAAAGGCCTATTTCCTGGACTTTTTGCATCCATTTTTTGGGGATACGGAAGTCCCAAATTTGGATCTGGCGGTAGCGGTGAATGTCGCTTCCGATAAAGTTATAGGCTTTGTCTTTCAGCAGTTTCTGTGCCTTTTTCAAAGCATCCTCGCCGTATGCACCCGCTAATGAAGCCAGATTCAGCTGGAAATACACCCCCATCTCCTTCAATGGGGCGTAATCGTTCATTTTCATATACAGATAACGCTCCGGATGCGCCAAAATGGGATAATAGCCTTTGCCTTTAACGGTTTTGAGTATCCCATGCAAGTCCATAGGAGGGGTGAAGTAAGAGGTTTCCACCAACAAGGCGTTGCCCTCATGACCGTGAGTAAGAAGGTCATCCTGCTCCAGACGGTCCAAAAAGAGGCCGTCCATCATGTACTCCGCAGCCAGGTTGAGTCGCACCGGACCCTGATAGGCGGCTTTCAATTCGGCGAAACGATCTTTCAAATCCTCAGTCTTATTCGGGACATCCTCCATAATATGAGGCGTACACCAAACTTCTCGTATCTGAAGTTTCTCGTACGCAGCCAGGATTTTCAAGGAGGTCTCCATATCCGCAACCCCGTCATCCACTCCCGGTAAAATGTGGGAGTGGCAATCGGTGGCACCGACCCAAATTTCAGAAAGAGGTTTTTTCCCGAACAACATGACTATGCTTTCGCTGAATTTGATTTGCCGTCATCCTCGTCATGATAATAGCTGCCATAGCTGTAGCCGTAACGGTAGCCATAACGATAGCCGTAACGGTAACCATACTTGTAACCGTAACGTCCTTCGTGAGAGTAAGTACCGTTCAGAACCATGCACATATTGTTGTACTTGTGCGATTCGTAGAGTTTGTCTAATTCGGGGAGCATGCTTCTTTCCAGATTTCCGGCACGCACAATGAAGATAGTGTAGTCGGCCAGGCCGCTGATAATCTGCGTGTCAGCCACAATGTCAATAGGCGGACAGTCGATGAACACATAATCAAAGTCCTTACAGAGGTCTTTTATCATGTCAGCAAAGCGGTCTGTCGCGAGCAATTCCGTCGGGTTTGGCGGAATCGTTCCGACAGGAAGCACTTTCAGGTTGGGATGTTTCTCATTGATAGGGACAAGTGTGCTGCGAACATCTTCAATTTTACCGGCCAGATAATTACTCATACCTATCTTCGGTCCATTCACGAACTGCGACATTGAGCAGTGGCGCATGTCACCATCAACGACGAGAACCCGTTTATTCTTGATAGCCAAAGACATGGCGAAATTCATCGTGATAAACGACTTGCCACTTCCTGGATTGTATGAGGTGAACATCAAGACATGGCAGTCACCTTCCTTGCACATGAACTCCACATTGGTACGCATGACACGGAACGCCTCGTTGATAGTACTTCGGGAACCCGCTTTCACGACAATTTCCGCCAACTTCGCATTAGTTTCCGAATCATCTTTCTTCTTCCCAAAGAGGCCTCGCAGCATCAGGTTTTTCCGTTGATTGTTCTTGGCTGCTGCCTCTCCTGTGAGCGGGATTTCCGCGATGAACGGCATTTTCACATTTTTGAGGTCATCCCGTCCGCGCAGACTCGTGTTCATCTGCTCTTTCAGGAAAATAATGACAACAGGTATCGCCAGGCCAGCAATAAGCGCAAGCAAGATAATGATTGACTTTTTAGGTTTGATAGGAGCAGAACCACCGTTCGGATGTTCAATTACTCTGTTATTGTAAGCGGTGAACGCCTGTGACAGTTCGTTTTCCTCCCTCTTTTGCAACAGGTAGAGATACAAGGACTCTTTCACTTTCTGCTGACGTTCCACGGAGAGCAGATACTTGGCCTGTGTGGGGCCTGCTGCAATGTGGGCGTTCACATTCTTTTCAGTGGACACCGCACTTTGTATCAGCTTGTTCAATGTTGTAATCTGATTGTCAAGAGAAGTGATTACTGCACTGCGCATGGCGGAGAGTTTCTCGTCCAACTCCAACACCAACGGGTTTTTCGTGCTGCTGTTCGCCACAAGGCTGTTGCGCCGCATCATTACCTCATTGTAATTAGCAATCTGGTTTTCAATACCGATGTTGTCCACTCCTGAATTGACGGGCAACAGTTGGTCATGACTAGCTTCAGAGGCGAGATAGTTGCGGATATATCGAGTGATGCTCAGACGATTGTTCAAATCCACAATATTTTTGGCCACCTCGCGGTTCTGTCCCAGATACATCGAAGAAACCGCCCCTACATCGGGAAGGAGATTTGCACTCTTATAGGAGGAGATGTCATCATCCACATTGCCGAGATCGCCCTCAATCACCTGCAGACGGTCGTTTATGAACTGTGACGTACTGATGGTAACTTGATTTTTGTCTTTCAGCCAATTACCGTTGTAAACCGCAACAAGCATATTAATGATGTCATCCGCCCGTTTTTTGATGACATCATTCACACTGATGGAGAGTACATCAGCCCCTTTGTTCACCTGCGCCACCATAATCTTTGAAGAGAGGGTGCGGCAGGCTGCATTCATAGTGGAACGAGTGACGTTGATTTTCGGCCACGATTTGCTCTCGTAATAGTCTGTTTTGTAAACAACGATTCGTCCAATGGGCGTTGACACCGTATCGCCAAGTTTCACGGTCATCTTTTTAGAGAATACACTCTCCCCTTTGAACACGAAATCGGACAACTCGACCTGATTCTTATCCAATTTCAGCACCAATGCGGCACTTTGGTCATCGGTCAGATCCAAGAAATCCACTTTCACAGGAAGCGTCTCATCATAGAGGGTCGTCGGGCGGAAAAGGCCATCGTTCGTATAATTCACATCGAGGTTCAGACGTCTGACGGTTTCCATCTTGTTGTCCATCGACTGTATGGTGATAAGCTCGTTCTGGACATTCACATTGGATGCCATTAATCCGACATCAGAGAAGTCGGATACGTCAATAGCAGAGCTACCTTTCTTGTCCGCCTTGACCAGAATTTTGGCCGTTCGTTGATAGACCGGAGCAGTCTTCAAGATATAGAAGGTGGCACCTGCCAGCATGACGATGACTGAAATCAGAAACCAGTACCAGCGGTTGAGGCACATATAGATCCAATCTTTCAGTACCACTCCTTGGTTTTTTTCTTCAACTATTTGACTTTGATTTTCCATACTCTTATAAAGGGTTAAATGTTAACAATGAAAATGGATTATAGCTGACAACTATTTTGTTCTTTGTTGGATAAGCAAGATGGTGGAGATAAGCGTGGTGATGGCGGATGCCGTAGAAATCCAGAAGGAAGGCGAAGCAAATACATTACCGTTGGCCGTGGATTCCCTGGCACGCTTTTTGGTGGGTTCAACATATATCATATCATTTTGGCAAAGATAGTAAACAGGAGAATTGGTCACCGAGTCTATAGAGGTCATATCCACTCTGTAAGTCATGACATTCCCCAGCGAGTCAGCTCTGAGCACCATCACATTCTGTCTCTTACCGTTGATGGTCATGTCACCTGCCTTACTCAAGGCCTCCAACAGAGTCACCTTATCGGAGTTAATATTATACTGCCCGGGGGCTTTCACCTCGCCAAGCACCGAATACTGGAGGTTGGCGTACTCCACCGTCACCACGGGGTCGTTGACCAAATTCCGGGAAATCAACTCGCTTTTGACAAAAGCTTGCACCTCGTTACGGGTCTTCCCGGCTATGTGAAGGGTACCCAGTACCGGGAAATCAATATTTCCATCCTGATCTATGATGTAACATGACACGCCGCGATTTCCAGACATGTTAGAGGAGACAGTGGCGCCCACATAGTTTGATATATATGGCAAATTGAATAGCGTGGTGAGTTCAGGATCTTTGCAGTTCACCACAATGGAAATCTTGTCCTCTGTCCTCAGACGAATCTCTGGAGAAGGGAGGGCTATTTTAGCCGAATCCGCGTTTTGGGCATCCTGGAAATAGCTGATTTTCTTTTGGGTCGCACAGGATGCAAACAACAAACAGGCTATGGCCAACAGGTATAACTTGTAATTTTTCATATAACAATAATTTTAATTTATCCTTTCCAAAAAAACAGACGGGATGTAGGATGTAGCCACCAGAGCAAGGCCCTCGACCGCCACCAGCAGTCGCCGATTGCCTTTTATACGCTTGATGTATCCTACGCAATCTTTGTAAGGGCCGTCCAGCACTTTCACACGCTGTCCCTCCTTGTAGTTGACGCTCTCCACGTCAAGATATTGGAGACGTTCATCCTCAACAGAGGTCACCAGCCTGAAAACCCGCATCTCCTCCTCGTCAATGGGGGAGGCAATCCGGGTTCCATCCGTCTTATGGGTGTATAACATCACGCGTCCGTAAAGCTGCTGCTGAATCTCCCAGACTTCGGTTTCGGAACACCGGACAAAGATGAGTGACGAGATGGCCGGTCGCTGCACCATGCGATGATGGTCGCCCGAAATCTTATAAGATTTCACCACAGGAAAATAAGTTTCCACCTTGCCTTTCCGAATTTCCCGGTCTATCTCGAACACCTTGTTAAAGAACACCTTAAAGGCATACCAATGCTGCGAAAGTTCCCCTTGCCGAGTCACGTGTTATAATTAGTCTGTTTTATTTTTGTATGAATTGTTAACGGTTTAATGGGCACAAAATCCACTATTCCTCCCCACAAAAGAGGAGTCGCATGGGGCACGTTGGCTTACAACATATTGAAATCTAAGACCTTATGAATCCAAAAGGACGTATATAGACTTCCCCACTTTTTACAATTAAACCTAACGGCAAAGATAAACATTTTTCTTATATATATTACTAATTTAATATATTTTTTTGCACCCTGCTTTTTTTCAACAACAGGTTAACAACCCCAAAAGCATCACTAAACCTCTATCAATAAAGAGATTCGGGGAAAAATTAAAAATTTGGTAAAAAAAGTCGTCTTATTGGCGGTAGCGTGCCGCGTTTTCGGCATCGCCCATCTGCGTGTATGCATCGTGAAGACCTTCGCGGATAAGCCGGATCTGGTCAGGGTCAAAAGCGAACGACAAAGCCTGTTTGTAGTACTCCACAGACTTGTCCGGATGGCCGTCGTGCAGGAAGGCGTCTGCCAGTGCTGACAGCAACGCAGCAGACTGCGGGAACAGTGTGGTAAGGTCTTCCTCCAACGCGGTCAGCTTTCCCCATTGGCCGGACTTGGCGACTGCTTCAGCGAACGCACTCCATAGGTCGTAGTCCGTGTCATCCTCCCGCAAGGCTTTTTCGAGACAAGACACCGCTTGTCCATACTGCTGTGTTTTGAGAGCAGTCAGACCCTGCGACTTATAGCTGTCATCATCACTTGAATTATCGGGAATGATTTCTGAATGTTCTTCCTCTTTGACCTGCCTCGTCAACATATCTAAACGAGACTGGATTTCGGCTGCCTTGTCGGACGCGCCTGTTTTCGTGTAACAGGTGGCCAAAAAAGACAGAAATTCAGTGTTGTCAGGAAATTCACGACAGATTTTCTCCCACATCGGAGCCGCCGACTTGTAGTTTTCCCCCGTCACGTAGGATCGTGCAAGCTCTATCTGGTACCAAATGTTGTTTTTGTCAAGTTTAACAGCCTGCTTCAATGCCGTCTCCGCTTCCGTGAACTGTTGTCTTCCCATATACACACGGGAGAGCATGAAATAGGAGGGGGCGTGCTTGGGGACATCAATGAGAATACCGGAGAACGTCTGCATGGCATCCTCATACTGGGCCGTGTAATAGTAGCGCAACCCCTGGTTAAACCGTTTTGTAATAGCACGCGCCGATACAGACTCCCTAGTGTTGGAAGCCGTATTCCTGTGCTTCTTCGCCGGTTGCGCAACGCCGGTGATCCATAAAGCAGTTACCATCAACAGAAGCATCAACTTTCTCATAATCGGCAAAATTACTTTTTTCCGCTGTGACCGAAACCGCCGGTTCCGCGTTCGGTGTCCGACAATTCCTCCAATGCATTGACTTCCACCAATTCCACCTGCTGGAAACGGGCAATCACCATTTGCGCAATGCGTTCACCTGGCTGTATCTCGAAAGACTCTTGCGAAAGGTTGATCAGGATGACACGAATTTCCCCACGGTAGTCGGCATCAATGGTGCCGGGACTGTTGAGTACGGTAACGCCATGTTTGAGAGCCAAACCGCTGCGGGGACGGATCTGCGCCTCGCAATCCGCGGGCAGCTCGATGAAAAGCCCCGTCGGAATCAATTTCCGCTCGAAAGGCTGCAACACAACGGATTCTGTCAAATCAGCACGCAAATCCATACCTGCCGAATACTCTGACGCATAGGCCGGTAATTCATTATGGGACTGGTTGTATATTTTTACGATCATTTTATAAGTTTAAGTCAAAATCCAAATCATTGCACAATTTTCCCTTCTTTCATAGCACGGTCATAAAGTTCCTGCACATATTGGTTGATAACCTGGGTGCGTCGCCGGTTCGTAAGTAACATGCCGGCTGCCGCGCGTTCCTCCCTTGTCTCATTCACAGAGCGCTGCGACCGTTAGTCGAGAATCAC
>JAEEGG010001519.1_pt1 | contig 62632 bp, 50 predicted proteins | sample 9134161 | NCBI WGS metagenome assembly JAEEGG01 (sample SAMN16246543, study PRJNA631951) | gut metagenome | biome: gut microbiome; feature: rumen; material: CR-attached | host: Bos | place: Iran: Karaj | collected 2018-10
AAGAACAACGGCTTTGTGCGGAACCAGCGCAGTCGAGGTAGGAACAGATAACCAATGTATTTTTATATTATGTCAAAAGATTATCGAAAGCAGCTTCCCTCTGGCCATAGCCAGCAGCAGGGAGGCAACAGCGGGGTACGGCAAGAGAACCCCCGAAAGCAGGATAAGCCGGATGTCATCCTGCCAGTGATTAACAATCGTGCGGTCGGCAAGGCTCATGTGCCGCTCTACGACCGCAAGGAGTATGAACGCCGCGTGAAGGCCGTTCTGGAGGGCAACATCCTTGAGAGCACCATCCGCGAGACTGCCGACATGCTCGGTCGGCAGATTGAGTTGTTGAACGGTATCCCGCTCGATGTGTTGAGGAACAACAGCAACAAGCTCGTCAACCAGGACATAGACGTCACGCCGCTGGAGGACATCAACCGGAGTGCGGAGAATGCCCTTCACCGGGTGGCCGGGAACATCCATGACTCCGGCCTCATGAAACGCTATGTCGAGGAACTGACGAGGAAGGATCGCGAGAAGTGGCAGTTGTCGGAGATTGACAAAGCGATGATGAAGGGGGCCGAAAAGGCCTGTGAGATCATTGAGGACAAAGCCGATGAGCATCTCATCCGCCTGACCTCGCGCATGGAGTGGTTCCCCGTCGTTTACCATCTGGTGGACAAGGTGGCGCTGGTGGTGTTCACCGTCCTCGGCTATTACACGGGGAAGTACCACTTCAGCGACACCATGGCTTTCCTGTGGCTGATGGCGGCCATGCCCGTCCTCATTATCTCTGTGATTTGGGGCATCAATGAGGTTTGGACGTGGATGGAGAGGAGGAAGAAGAAGCCGAAACAATGTGCATAAGGCTATCTTCTACAACAAATACATCTGCCTTGTTTTCGGGGGCAGATGTATTTGGGTAAAGAAAGGGGTAGATTTCTACTACCGTCCTAAAATAAACCATGACAGGTCTTCAATGTGTACCTTGTTACTTTCATGCCAATACCCCGTGAAACTTAAAGAACCATGAGGATAATAGTCGCCCTAGAAATCGCATCAAAGATGCCTTAATTTACCGCCATTTCAAAATAAATTCGTATCTTTGCAACCCAAAAGGCAAAGGTATGCTGAAGCAGGTAGTAGTAGATAAGGTTATGGCGAGACAGCTGTGGAAGTTGGGTTTCAGGGAACCCACCTTATCATACTATAATCTCGATGGAGAGCTACAGACAGCCGATGTTGTGGAACAAATACTGAAGGACTATAACGCGCCAAAGGAAACACGAGGTCGTGGAGCCAGGTGTTATTCCGCTCCCACATTATCTGCCGTACAAGACTGGCTACGCCGAAGAAAGCATCTCGAATTACTGATTTGCCGAGATACTTTCTTCCAGAATACAGGAGATTACTATTGCCGACTCATCCGACTCTCAGACGGTTTAAGCCGTGATACCCATCCTCGTAAGTTATATGATCAGGCTTTGATGGATGGTATCAAGCAGGCTATATCACTTCTGTCAAAGTAATAGAGTTTATCTTCTTTTTTATTGAAAAGTGTAGTTTTTGAGCCCCAAAACCGTTTGAAAAGTGTAAATTCTTACAAATTTGGAATGGTCAATAATACAACAAGAGCAATTTGCTAACTGCTCAAACCAAGATACAATACTCAAAGGCTTTGAAAATGATGATGATTCATTGCCTTTCTAACTGTAAAGCTCTGTTGTTTTAACAATAATAGAATGGTTTATTAGGCATTTCACTCAGCAAAGATTTTTTCTTTTCCATAGTTGATAGAATCAAGGATCTTATTGTCTCTGTATTTGTGTAGAAGCTTTATAAAGCTCTACTCAATAAAGATTGAAGAGATGTGTCATTAGAGCTGTATTCGACAGTTATTTCGAGTAAATGAGTTATGAAAAAGATGATGTTAGTATTGGTTATGCTATTAGTAACAGTAGCTTCCTTTTCGCAGACCAGATGTAGCGTTTGCAACGGGCATGGCAAACTCGTATGCCGCGTGTGTGGTGGTTATGGAATGGTATATCAGAACTATTTTGACCCATTCTGGGGAACTTGGCGTACAGTTAGTTATTACTGTGCAGGCTGCGGAGGAACTGGTGCTGTATTTTGCATGAATTGTGGCGGTTGCGGTTCAATTGCATCAAGTTATTCGAACCCGTCATTCAAAGCTAGCCCGACAGTATATTATCTGGAAGACAAGAGCAAGAAGTGCTATCTTAGATCGACACATTTTGAAACCTATAAGACAGGTTCTTATCAGATTGTGTTGTCCGATAAATGTAAGAATTGTGGTTCCTCGTATCGGAACCACTAAAAAAGCAAAAGTCAACAAAAAGTTTGCATTTAGTCAGCAGAAGTGATAAAAAGAGTTTCTTTTTGTCACTTTTTTGCTGATTTGTGATGTTGTGTCACTTTTTTTTCGTATCTTTACGGCCAAATATATCAATAACGAATATGAAACCATCAGATTTTATACATCCCGAGGATGCTGCTGCATTGAGACAGATGGAAGGAATTCCAGGTTTTGCAGCATTGGTTAAGAAAGTATTAGCCATAGGTATTGAGAACCTTCAGTATGGAGTGAATATGGCATCTTCCATACGACTGTCTGAAAAGCAATTGCCAAACATCTACAGGCATTTGCCGCCTATTTGTCAGCGTTTAGGCATTCGTGAACCAGAGTTTTACCTGCAGATGAATCCTGTTCCCAATGCATGGACTTCGGGTGATACTCGTATTTATATTACAGTGACCTCTAGTTTGGTAGAAATGATGAGCGACGAGGAACTTGACGCTATCATTGCCCATGAATGTGGTCATATTCTGTGCCGTCACGTCCTTTACCATACTGTGGCACAGTGGATTAGTAGTGGCTTGGCTAATTTGGGTATTATTGGTACCCTTGCTACACCTGTTCAATTCGCACTTCTCTATTGGTATAGGAAAAGTGAATTGTCTGCAGACCGTGCAGCAAGCATTATTACCTCGCCAGAGGTTGTGGCAAGTACGATGGCGAGATTGTCTGGGGGGCCAAAGAGTCTTACGTCGCAGATAGATCTTCAAGAGTGGGCATCACAGGCAGATGAATATGATAAGATCCAAAATAACGGATTGTGGAACAAAACACTGCAACTTGCCGTTATTGCGGGTCTTGATCATCCGTTCTCTGCTGTTCGAGTTCGTGAAATTTTGAAATGGGGAGATAGCGAGCAATTCCGTGTAATAAAGAATGGCAGGGCGATGACTAATCCTTCCAGTCATACCTGCCCGCATTGTGGAAGTTTTGTAGAGGAAGGTTGGCGTTTCTGCCGTAATTGTGGAAATCAACTCTAAAATAGTACGACTATGATTTTTAATGAACAAGGTTTTATTGACATTGATGAAATGATAGCCCAAGAGCCATCATTTCAAAAGATTATGGAAGATGGAGTAGTAACAGACGATGAATTGCGCGAGCAGACAGAAATTGTAATAAACCTTCTCCATGAAGTAGAGAACCGATTTAGTGAGGACGACCAGTTGTTAGTGAAGCGGCTTTTTACTGAGACCAACGTTCTCTCGGCCATTTATCATTATTATGAACTTCAAAACATCGGATAGTTATGGGAACTTATAGCAAAAAGAAATTATTGGTAGCACATCCTTCTCAGATCAATGCTATTGCAGAAGCCATTCAGACTGATTTTGTACGTGATGGTTTTGAAGTGAATGTCGATACACTGATGAGTGGAGGTAAGGACATTAGTATTACTAAGGGCAATCTTTTTAAAGCCGTATTAGGCATGCGTTCTGCTTTGAAGGTTACTCTTATGCCTCAGACTGATGGTGTTTTGTTTGATGCCAATGTAGGTATCTATGGTCAGCAGGCTATTCCAACAGTTATCTCAATGCTTTTCTTCTGGCCAGTGCTTATCACCCAAATATGGGGATTGGTAGAACAATCGTCTCTCGATGATCGTGCCTTAGCATTGGCAGAGCAGGTTGTTGCTGGAAGTGCTACATCATCGACTTCTACATCTTCATTTGCATCCACCTTTACGTCTACCCCAAAGTTCTGCACTAACTGCGGAACAAAATTAGATAGTGCATCCAAGTTCTGTTCCAATTGTGGAGCAAAGTTGGAGTAAATGCTATGCTGTATGGTGTTTGGTTGATGGTCTGATAAAGTAGCGATAATTACAAGGCGAGTGTTCGAAGGCAATAGGCGAAAGCATCTGCAAAAACGAGATATAAGAATGAAGTATCGCATCATACTATTTCAAATATGGAGCAAACAAAATACGATGTTTTTATAAGTTATTCGCGTCATGATTATGTTGATGATCATGAAAATGTGATTCCGAACAATGAGGTCTCAAAAATAATAGAGGCCCTAACAGATGCTGGCATAACGTATTGGATAGACAAGGAGGGTATTTATTCTGGAGACAAGTTTACGGAAGAATTACCTAAAATCATTAAGTTAGCTCCTATTTTTGTGTATCTCTCAACTGCAAATGCCAATAAATCAAAGTATACAAGTAAAGAGATTGCAATCGCTGATGAATATGGAAAATATATAATACCCGTTCGTATAGATATGACTCCATATAGTGATAAGGTTATCTTTCGAATTGCAGACATTAGTTTTATTAAATATGCTGTAAATCCCACCAAAGGCAGAGAGGATTTGGTGAAATCTATAAAGGCACATCTTAAAGAAATTGAATTAATTTCTAATAGCGAAGCTGAAAAACGACTTCAACAGGATGCCAATACTTCATTTTTAACTGGAAATGAGTTTTATTATGGTATGAATGGAAAGGAAATGGATTACACAGAGGCCGTGTATTGGTATAGAAAAGCTGCTGAAAAGGGACACATAGAGGCAATGTATTCTCTTGGTAACTGTTATTTTCATGGTAAAGGAGTAACTCGTAATTACAATAAAGCAAAAGACCTGTACGAGCGAGCTGCCGAATTGGGACATATGGGAGCACAATTCAATTTAGGGAGATGCTATAAGAAAGGATTTGGTACACCTGTTAATTATTCAGAAGCCTTCGCTTGGTTTCTTAAAGCTGCAGAACAAGGATATGCGTTAGCTCAAAATAATGTCGCTGTATGTTACGAACAAAGCATAGGAGTTCCTGTTAGTGAGGATAACGCTGTTAAATGGTATCAACTGGCCAACGAGCAAGGTGATGCTTTTGCCCATGAAGCATTAATACGGTTAGGCAAGTTGCCAAAATCATAAATTACGCTCTTATAATTGCTCCCAAGCCAGATAACATTGAGCTTCGCATAAAGAAATGTTAAATAAGCACAATAATGGAAGGAACAATGAATATGGTATTTAAATATGTTTACCCGGGACACCAATGGTTAGCCATGCAGAGAGTGGCAGCTTTGCCCCTTTGCCTTTCCTTTGGTGCTCCTTTAGTGCTCCTTTGGTTTCCTCATGGTGATTCGGAGATATCACGAATGGAGGAGTGCGCTGTATGCAACGTATGTTCATTAACGAACGAAGCCCGCTACGTAGCCTCACGAACCTATTTTCATGGGAGGGCGAACCCATGTTTGTTTTCCGTGGTATCAATTGTCTTAGCCAATCATTTCGGGAACTAAGAGAATACATATAATACAGATATTTATGGAACAGTCAAAATATGATGTTTTTATAAGTTATCGACGTTCTGATAGTACAGATCGTGCTCACCTTGTTAAGGAGATATTGAAATCGAAAGGGTACGATGAAAACCGTATCTTTCTTGATACACATAGCTTACATGAAGGAGAATTCCCTGAGAATATTCGGAAAGCTTTAACGAATTCCAAAGCGTTTGTTCTTTTAATATCTAATAATAGTATTGCGAAGACAAGGGTGGAGGAGGATCATGCAATCAATACAGACTACTATTATGAAGAAATAAGACATGCATTAGCGTTGAAATTAAAGTTCATACCAGTCTTATTCGATAATCTCAAGATTGATACTTTGGATTTCCCAGAAGATATCAAGAATCAAAGAATCTTTTTAAAGAACTCCATCGAGTATAATCCGGACACTTTCAATGAGAAACTTGCTGTCTTCTTACAGGAACAAAAAACTTGGAGAGACTTCTTTGTAGTGCCTATGCTAATATTGACTATCTATGCTTGTGTTACACTGTTAAGTGGAATTGGAATGTATGTTTATGATAGTTTTTTCTTAAGTAGAGACACTCAATTAGAAATAGTGGTCAACAAAATGGTTGTAGACGATGGAATTTGTTATTATCAACTTCCCAATGAGGTGGTCGTTTATGATATCAAAAAGGATTCTATTAGCCACTTGGAGTTTGGTGGAATTCCTGCGATAATTAATGCTCAGTTTAACACAGAACAATTATACAGCGTCGGTTTTTGGAGTGTTGCAGTTGGACTGGCTTATGAAATTACAAAATCAAAAGTTAAACCACATGGGGGAAAAGCATATGTTGCATATATCGCTACAGGAGTTGCTGTCATAGCAGGTGTTGGACTAGGATGTACATTAGAACGAATATTATTTCCTGTTCAGTATTCCAAACCAATTGTGAGAAGTTTAGATGACAATGCATTTTGGAAAGAAGTTATTCGTAGAAAGTATTCAAGTCGAACAATTCAACTAAACAGATAATATGGAAAGTTCAGATAAAAAGTTCTATGGTGGATGCTTGTTTACGGCTTGTATATTTGTCATTTTAGTTGTTTGGATTAGATGGTCAGATAGTGAAGATGAGGCGAAGTCACACCGATACCAGGAACTAATGTCTCAAATAGAACAAGAGCCAAGTGCAGAAAAGGCCATTTACTTATTCAATGAGGCTTACGAGAATGCAACGTCAAGAAATGAAAGACGGAGGACACGGAGTGGGGTCATTGCACAATATGAACAATTAGGCAATTATTCTAAGGCTCATCAGCTTTTGGATGAGTTTGTTGATGAGTTTGAAGAATCCAAATTCACAGAGATCCATCGAGCTCTATTATTTGGAAAAGAAGGAAAAACGGATAAAGCGATTGATATATTTGAGTCTGTGCTGGCAGAGAAGAAAGAGTACAAGGAACCTGGTCTGTTAAAAAGATTGTGGAATTCTTATTTAGATACAGGTTCTGGTGAGACTCATCTGAGCAATTATTATGACTATTTTTTCGATTTTGTGTGTAATATGGTCGCATTAGGCTATGAGTCTTCTCTGATAAATGATTCCACAAAACGATTGAAAAATAAAGAAAGACTTTTCTTGTTGAACCCTCAAATTGACGAGGTTGCACAGTCATACATTGATTTCAAGATAGAGCATCCGAAGAGCTATGGAGGTTTTGAAGCAGAGAAGCTGGATATAATGCAGAAAATGCATTTGTTCTTATGGACAACATCTGTTTCGACAGAAAATCTGATAGAAGATATTTATCGCATGAAATGGAATTTTGCGACTTTATACCTTCTGGAATACGATAACTTATATGGGTATCAGAATACCAAGCAAAAGATGAGTAACCTTTTAAAGAGGAACCATACAACAAGTGAAAAATTCCCTATGTTTCTTATTGATGCATACATGTCTTTTGGACAAGCAGACAATAAAAGCAAAATAACTTATGATGATTTTAGGTCTTTCAATAAGGGCGGGATGTCTTTTCTTGTAAAACTTACACCGACAACGCTATTGAATCGAGAATCTTCATTTATTAAGGAAGGTATCACTGATTCGCGGATATTAATTCAATGTAATGATTGGCATTTTTCTCATGGTACGTATTTTCTGCCAGATAGTGTAGCCAAATACAAGGGTAAAGAAAAGCATTTAGTTTTGCTTTCTGACGATTATCGACTTGACACACTACTAATAAAAACAGACAGATTAGGTGTTCGGATAGAAAATGTTACGGTTCCTACTGCTTTGTACGAAATGCTTGTAAATGACTTTCCTAAAAAATCCAATGTAAATTGAAAAGAAATATGAATTTGAATATATCACAAGAAGAAACAAGACGAATCATCATCAGTGACATGGTGAAGAAAAGAAATACGATTGTTCCGATCATTGGTGATGACGTGATTGTATATAAAGGAAAGGATTCTTCAAATGAGATTCCTTTTCAGGAGTTCATATTTCAGGAGTTTCAGAAGAAATATCCTCACGTGGAGGTGTCTGAGGCCGACATCGTTTCGATGAAGGAACGCGGATATTATGGGCTGTCGCTGATATCGCAATATTATGAAAGACGATTCCTGGATGACTTTATGGACTTTGTCAACGAGAATCGTTCATGCATCAAATTAAAAGATGAGGTACTCGACTTCTTGGTGGCATTCAACTTCCCTATTATCATTACAACTGTTTGCTTTGACATCATTGAGCAACAACTAAAAGGCAGGATTGAGGACTTTAAGTCTATTTGGTATAAGCTGAATAAGGAGAATAGTACACTGCCTTCAAGGTGTGTATATCATATCTTTGGCCAGGCTAAGGATGGTACCAAGTGGGTTTCGGATGAAGACTTACTGTTAACTTTCTTGCTCTCCCACAATCACAAGGAATATGGTGCGACTGGATTGACAGACTTCCTGAAGGAGAACGAGAAGAAGTTGTTTGTTCTTGGATGCAATTTGCCTAACTGGCTTTTCCGCTTTCTCTGGCAGCCAACGCAGATTGGTAGGGTTGCCAATTTGAAGACGACACAGGGATATTGGATTAATAAGGAGAAGCCAGAGGATAGTTTTGAGAACTTCCTGAAGAAGAAAAACTTCTCTGCTGACGAACAGGTGAATGAGATTCTTATGGATGCTACCAAACTCCTACAAGAAGAGTTGCAGAGGGAGGCAGAAGAGCGCAGCTTGCAAATTGATGCGGAGGAGTATTTCGATGTCTTTATCTCATATGCCAGTGAAGACAGGCAAATAGCCACTACCATTTTCGAAGCGTTGAAGAACATGAATGTGAAGGCTTGGTTTGATGACAGAGGAAAAGGCGAAATCACACCTGGCAGTCCCTATTGGGAGAAGATTAAGAACGGTATCAAGCACTCTGCACATTTCATGCCTATCATTACAGGAAACTGGATGCAAAAGTTGACAAGTACATCGAGTTTGAAGGATGAAACAAATATGGTGCGTGACTGGTTGGAGGAGTGCAAGAAAGGTGATAGCCCTGTTCAACTAAAGGCAAACTATTCTATTCCTGTGATTGTCAAGGACTGCTCCTATAACGGCGTAGCTATCACGGAAGGATATATTGAGCAGGTGGCTGGATTTGGTGTTCTCCCCAACGCGCTGTTTAATGGAATCGACATGCTTTCATTCGACGAGAAGAACGTAAGTGTATTTGAAAAAATAGAATGGTAAGACAATGGTAGATAACACTTTCTTAGGACTACAACCCTATACCGAGGACGATGCCTATCGATTTAAGGGGCGTACAGAAGAATCGCAGGAACTCTTCCGACTGATATTACGCAATGACTTCACAGTGTGCTATGCCGAGTCGGGTGAAGGTAAGACGTCGTTGTTGAATGCTGGTGTGTTCCCATTGCTTAGGGAGAATATGAACTTCCCGATAGTCATTACTTTCACGAGTGATGATTATAAGTTAACGCCAGATAATTTTGATGCCATTATTGATAGATGTATTAAGGACAGCATTGCGGAGTATAATGAGAAGAACAAGGGCGTAAACGTCGAGTACAAGCTTTGCTCTACTGATTTCCAAGAAATAGACAGCCAAGCAGAATTACACCGGGAACTGAGCAAATACTCTTGGTGGAAATTGAGGAACTATAGGCCGCAGGCAATGGGCTTGACATTTACACCAGTTTTTGTTTTCGACCAGTTCGAAGAGGTGTTCAATCTTCCCGGCTCTATCGTGTGGACAAAGAAATTCTTTGATTGGTTGGAAGATGTGTCGTCTGACAGTTGTCCAGAGGAGATTGTCGAGAAGGTCAGAGATATAATAGGTAATAAGGCTGCTTTCCCAAGCATCAAGGAAGAAAAGGGCTTTAAGGCTGTATTCTCACTGCGTAAAGAGTTCATAGGGGAGTTGGATTACTGGGGAATGCAAACACATTTCATTCCCGCTTTGAAGGACAACCGCTATTGCTTGAAAGCACTCACATACGAAGGAGCCAAGAAAGTGATGACTCAACAGGAACGTTTCGATGAAGCCAAGGTGGAGCAGGTTTTGACACATTTTGTTGGTCAGTTTTCACGTGAGCCAGAAAATACTATTTCAGAGAACCTTCCTGCTATTCCAGCCTTGTTGCTTTCTGTCGTTTGCGATTCGTGGGAAAAGGATATAGCAGCCTTTGCTAAACTCAGCACTGACGAGATTGATCAATCACTCAACAAAATTCTTGAAAAGTTCTATGACGAAACAATAGAAGCTGTTATCAAGGATCTTAACAGCAAAAATGAAGGAACCGTTACACCAGAATCCATTCACAAAGATATTGATACGGCGTTGTTTGACTTGGTAGATGTAAATGGTAAAAGGGTCAGGGTGAAAGCGGTCACTACGCTTGGCACAATATCTATGGATAGCGAAAGACGCTTTAGTGAAACATTGCCAATTGTCAAATACAAAGAGATTCTTAATAAACATCGCATCATAAAGATTACTAAGATTGATGGAGAAGACTATGTGGAGATAGTCCATGATTGTCTATGTCCTATCATTACGAAGAGAAGAGAGATTAGATTAGCTGTAGAAACCAAGGAAAGAGAGGAACGATTACTGCGGGAGCAAGCCAAGAAGATGCGGAAGCGTATCTCAGTATTTGGTCTGCTTACAATTGTAGTCCTAGGACTTATGGCATTATTCCTTTGGATGCAAAGGGAAAATATTACAGAACGAGAAGCAAAAGAAGAATTCAGAAATCAAAGGGATGTTGTTCAGAAACAGAAAGATGAAATGGCTGTACTGAATGAATCCCTGAAAAAACAGATTCAAATAAACGAAATACAACAAGATTCGCTTAATGAGCAATTACGTATTAATAGTGAACAGAAGGAAGAACTTTTTCGGAGTTTAACCGAACAGAAAAAGTTGTCTTTATCATTAAATGAAAAGAATCAGGAATTGGAAAAGAGTTTGGTTCAGATTAAAGAGCAACAGTCAATAATTCAGCAAAAAGATAGCATAATAAAATATGGCAGATGCTATACATGTAATGGAAATGGTCATGATTACATGGGACATGTTTGCTCAACATGTAATGGAACGGGCTATGTTAGCAGTAGTGAAGTTACACGTAACAACTCTGTTATACAATTGAGAAGAATTAGACCTAAACATAAATGAACAGTATGAAAAAGATTCTGTTTTTGTTTGTATTGGCTTTTTCTGGTCATATTTGCCTTGCCCAAAGTATGCGGGGATACGTAAAGACCAAAGGACGTATGGTTAACGGGAAAGTTATCCGCGGGACAGGTCTCTCAGGTGTTAACATACGCGTTAGGGGCAATAATGTTGTCTTGAGTGGGAAAGATGGATCCTTTTTTATTTCGCTTCCTCATAAAAACATTGGAGATAGCATCTATATAGAATTAATATCAAGGCCAGGTTTTGAATTGATAGACAAAGATATTCTAAATCGTCCGATCATTTATAACCCGAACACCCCTCTGACAATTGTCATGGAAGAGGAATCTATTTTAGCTGAAGAAAGGCTAGCTATCGAGAAAAAACTTAGGCGTACATTATTATTACAATTGGGAAAAGCTGAAAAAGAAATACAAGAGTTGGATGTCTCTATTGAAGAAAAGAATCGAAAGTTGCAAGAGCTATACAATAGACAGTCTAACCAAGAACGTTTGATTAATAACATGGTGAATCAATATGGGAAATATGATTATGATGCTATGTCCATATTTGACCTTAAAGTAACAGAGTGCATTATAAATGGAGAACTAGAAAAGGCAGATTCTTTATTGAATACCAAAGGTAATATTTCAGAACGGGTAAAAAAACTAAATGAGATAAAGGAAAGGATATCTCAATCAGATAGTATTATACAATCAGAGGGAACGCGGTTAGCAATTGTAGCAGATAGTCTTCATCAGTTGGGACGCGAATTGCTGAATAACGGGCAAATTGCTGAGGGACGGGAGTTTACCCGTCAGGCGATGGAGATGCGAAAGAAGTTGTTGGGCGAGGTGAGTGAGGACTATATCGCTTCGTTGAACAACTATGCACTTACTTTCGGTATGGAGAAGGACTATGCCAAAGCTGTGGAGTTGCAGGAACAGGTGATGAAGCTTTGCGGGAAGTTGAAGACACCGCATAAAAACATCGGGATGTACACCACCAATATGGGGCGGTTCTACTATCTCGCAGGGGACAAGGCGAAAGCCGCGAAGACGTGGGAGCAAGCTTTGCCACTAGTGGATAAGTATGGGGAAATATATGAGTTCCTACTAAATAGTTTAGGTTCTGTTTATGATGACTTAGGTGACCAGCAGGGTATTAGTCGAATCATGGCACTGATTGAACAACATAACCAGCACGAAATATCTAAACCCTGTGATGAACCAAAGTGTATGCTGGAACGAGCACAGTATTATGGAACTATGAGCAATCTGGAAAAAGCGAACGAGTACTACCAGAAAGCCATATACATGAAGATGGACGATGAGATGAAGGTCACGGTGTATGAGGAGTATGCACATTTCCTCGCTATGACAGCGAATGACAGTCAGACCGGAGCCGAGTATCAACGTCAGGCGGCCATGTTGAGGAAAGAAACTAAGGGTGAAAATGCCGACTATGCCAAAAGCATATACAGTGCAGGATTGTACTATACATTGGATATGGCCAAAGACGGATTCCAAAAAGCGATTAATTGTCTTGATTTGTCAAAGCAGGCATTTGAGAAGTTGGACGATGCCCAGATGGTTGCCAAATGCCAACAAATGGAGGGCAATGCATACGGTGGCCTCAAGGAGTTTGGTAAAGCGAAGGATTGCTACGCGAAAGCACTTGCCTACTATGAGGCCTACGACAGGGAGATCGATGAGTATCCCAAAATGATAGAGCGGGTGGCGAGTATGGAGAAGTTCAACAAGGAGTATGAGGCATCTATAGAACACTACAGACAGGCAATGACGCTGTTCAAGCAGCGTGGGATGATGCAGGAATATGACAACGCAGAAAACGGGTTGAAGTTATGCTATGCCTATGCCGAAAGTAATTATTCAAGTTTAGATACTAGTGCACAAAGAAATTATTTATTGAAAATAGCAGAGATTGAGAATGGAAATTACGAAAAAACCAAAAGCATTGCTTCACGGTTTTTGGATGAATTGTCTGATGACGAAAATGCTTTAAAGTATTTCAATAGTGCACTGAAAATAGCTGTTGATAGAAGTGGCGGCTTAGGAAGTCCTGACATAGCATCAATACATCAAGATATAGGAATGGTGTATAATTTTCAGGGTAATTTCACTAAAGCGATTGAGGAATATAATTGTGCTCTTTCTCTCCAAAGGGAATTGATGGGGGACAGCACTAGGCATGTCGGACAAAGTTTGATGTTATTAGGCATTACATACAATTCTATGAAGAAATATAATTTGGCTTTAAAATATTATAAAGAAGCATTAGAAATTTATGAAAACATATTCAAAGATAAGAAGAGTTCTGATATTGCTAATATTTTTAATAACATGGGAGTAGCCTACGAGAATGAAAAAGATAATAAGCAGGCACTTCATTATTATGAAATGGCTTTGAATATTCGAAAAGAATTGTATGATGATGATGAACATCCTGATATAGCCTACAGTTATAGTAATATTGCTGGTGTATACGATTATATGGAAGATTATGATAAGGCGATAACGTATTATCAAAAAAGTATTGATGTGTTAAAGAAGTCAAAAGGTAGTAAGCACCAAGACGTAGGCCTTATGTATAATAACATAGCTGCGACTTACTACAATATGGATAAGTTAGAGACATCTTTGTCAAATTTCAACCAGGCATTAGAAATAATGAAAATCTTCTTGCCAGAGGACCATCCAAATATTAGAGCAATTATTGAAAACATAGAGACTGTTAAGAACGAAATAAAGAGAAACTAGTATGCAATTATTCCTAAATAATGGACACAATTCGAATGTACCGCTATTGAAAAGATAAATAAATAACCAACGATGAATTTAAGTATGATGTAATGTTAACTATACATAATACAGCCCAAGTCATATGAGTAGAATTCAATGGACAATTAATAAGATTAAGGATTCCTTTTCCTTGTACACAATATCCATTTTCCCTTTGCCTACAGAAAAAGGAAATGAACTATTGAATGGCATTCTTGAAACCTTTTTCCGCGATGCTTTAGGTCGTTCGTATGAGAATGGGCATTGTGTATGCTATGTGGATATTAAAAGGTCAATAAAGATAAAAGTTTATGACCAATCAAAATACACGGTTACAGTAAATGATTGCATATTGTCGTGTTTCAAGGATGATTTGGTCATCTTCGACGCTTCTATAGAAGGCAATAATCATGAAATAAATAATTATAGACTTGCTAATGCATTGCAATCACCTCTTGAGCATGTGCTAGTTGTAAGTAGAACATATCTCCCACTTAATATCTATACCTATAAATCAGGTGGATTTCCGTCATATAAACAACAATCTTTGTCTAACGAATCGATTTTGAGATGGTTGGAGGTTGAATTGTCAAGAATTGATTTCCATTTACTTAGAGACCGCAACACAAAAGGAATAAAGAATATTGTCAACTACCTTAAAGCAAGTAAAACAAAGCATGATTCAGTCAGAGCCGCTGAAACCTCTGTATTTATCAGCTTTCGAACAAAATATGCCAAAAAAGAAGACAATAGTGAATATAAGTATTCCGTTTCTGAACTTGCCAGAAGTATTGAAGCAGGTCGCTATGGGAAACCTCGCACGGTAAAATATTTGGATAATGGTAGCCTTGTATTTAACACCGAGTTGCTTACTCAGTGGAAAGCCTGGCAATTGTTATGCATAATAGACAAAGAGTACATTTCATATTGCGATGAAATGTGGATATATGCCAGCGATGATTACCTGAATTCGTGGTGGACAATGGGCGAGCAAATCCTCTTCTCGTATTTGGTGCACCAAAACATAGACAAACGTCCATCGCCTTGTGCACCCAAGAAACTTATGGCGTATTATCCAAAAGAAGACCGAGTTGAAGAGATCAGACCTGTTCCGATTAATGATTCCATTGCCAAGAGTATCCGTACAATATTGGCAGATTGTCATCCACAGGATTTAAACCTTTATTCAAAACTCTCTCTCATTGCAATGCGCCAGATTGTCTTTGGAAATGAACAACAATTCCAAAATGGTCTCCTTGAACAAGGAAAATTCGTGCTCAAAATAATGGTTAGAGAGTTATATAAAGCTGGAATGGGCCAGGAAGAAGTGCAGGAAAGAATACATCAATTATGTGAATCAGAAGAGTTTTGGGGTGATATAAACAATCAGCTTGTGGACTTCCGGAATAACTTCCACAATAATACGTTGACAAAGGAACAAATAGAACCTTTTTTGAAAGCTGTCAACCTTATGCAAGAAACCACAAAAAGTCTTGGCGAGGAGATTAATATACCAAACTTTATGGAACGCTATACAGAAATGTTGTCTGATAAGTTTTTGTCAGAGGAGTTTTGGGAACAGGTTATTTATAATGATAGTTTGGAAGGAAGTGGGCATATTGACAACTTACACAGTATACTTACAGAAGTCCATATCATGAAACATTTATCTATGGCTTTCCCTGGACATAAGGTAGTTTCCAATATTTTCGACATAAAAGAGGGTAACATTATCAATGGGAAAAAGGTGGTAAGAAAACCTTCGCGTTTTATTTATATGCCTCTTTTGCCTAATGAGATTGATCCTTCACCCACGAATAACAGTTTATACGAAATGCCAGTTTTTATCTTAGAATAATATGGAAGAGCAAAAAGAATACTACGCATTCATAAGCTACAAGCGGGAGGATGAAAAGTGGGCGAAGTGGTTGCAGGAGAAGTTGGAGCATTATAAGTTTCCGACGAATCTCAATGGTCGCACCGACTTGCCAAAGAGTATTCGGCCAACCTTCAGGGATGTTACAGACCTCAAGCCAGGCTTGTTGGCTGAAGAAATTAATAATGCACTGAGCAATTCAGAATGGCTGATTGTTGTGTGTTCTCCGCGTAGTGCCAAAAGTCAGTGGGTATGCAAGGAAGCCCAGACCTTTATCGACCTTGGACGTGCTGACCATGTTATCCCGTTTGTTATTGAAGGAAATCCTTTTTCTAACAATACCGCTAACGAATGTTATCCAGAAGCATTACTCAACCTGACAGGTAGTGAAGAGTTGCTTGCTGCAAATATAAATGAGATGGGGCGTGATGCTGCTGCCATCAAGGTGGTTGCCCGTATGTTCAATCTTCGATTTGATGCTTTATGGCAAAGGTATGAACGAGAACAAAGGCGCAAAAAATGGATGTGGATAGGAGGGGCTATTGTACTAGCTTTATCTGGGCTTAGTATAGGCGGCTATTTCGTAAAGCAAAATAACACCATTGAAAAACAAAACGTTCAATTACAGAAGTATATTTCAAACTTAATAGAAGCAAACAACACTTTTTCGTCATTAAATAGCGAAAAAAAAACATATTATTTGGCAGGCGAATTGCGTGGTAATGGTTGCCAAGATTTATCCTTAATGTCTTTTGACTACCACCCATATGAACCAATTGTTGCATTTTCTGATGATTGGGGATTTTGGCTTCATTACTTAAATTCGGGTATCGAAATACAATTGCCTACAGGATGCATCAGTGAACCTGTAAGAGATGTCTCTGCTTTATATTTTTCTAATGACGGTACAGAGTTAATGGCTGAAAGTAGCGCAGGAGATTTTATATGGAATGTTGAGAGTCACGACCTAATCAGACATTTTATGCCTGATGAATTCTATACTGAATCTGAAAGATTTAGTCTAAAGTTCCCCAATTTCAACAATGACAGTATTTATGACAAAGGTGATGAGGAACAGCTAAAGACATATAATTATAGTTGCAAAATAGAGTGCAGCGATGGATTAATAAGAATTATTGATAAAGAGAAAAACACGAGCATCTGTTCTACAGATTTGGAGATGGGAGAGGATTCCATCTATAGATGTCTTTTTAATCCCCAACATAAGGAAATATTATTTATTACTGATAAAAGAGCAGCTTTGTATAATGATTACGCAAAAAGGTTTGTGTTATTTTTCAAAGGATACCATAACGCATATGATCTTGACTTCAGTAGTAAAGGTGAATATCTACGAATAGAAAACAGGATCTATGAAAGAACGGTTATGATAGATACTGTACGAAATCTAAAATATGATGTTTGTGACATTTATAAATTCCCAAACTCCATAAACGGTGAAAATAAGCAATATGACGAAACGAACAAAGCCACGATAGAGGTAGTTGATCAGAGCATAAAATATAGACGTGGTAATTTCACCAAAGTCATAGAGGTCGTAAAGCAATATTCAACGGGGAATGTACAGGAGTACTTATCTGATGCTCTATTTGCAGGTTCAAACAAAATAGTAGCAATAGTTGAACAAGGACGGTTTCGAGTATATAATACCATATCGTGGACTTTAGTCGGCACTCTTGACAATTATGTTTGGACTGATGACTGGAATGTGTCTATGGGTCATGAGGAAGAATTGAGCCATGCCAGTAGTTTTATAGCGTCAGCAAAATATATAAATAGAAAATTATATGTTCTTAGTTCAGGAGGGATTGTTAGAATATATAATACTGACAAATACTGTTTAGAGAGGGTAATAGAATTACCAATCAACAGGAAAAAGGGGGAATCATTTTTTCTTCCGATAGAGAAAAGTTATTTTGCTGATGACGGTTCTAAGGTATACTATTCTTTTGAAGAGGAACCTTTCTTTTATGTATGCGAATTACCCATAATGAAAAAATAGAGGGAAGAATTATTATGGAACAGACAAAAGAATACTACGCATTCATAAGCTACAAGCGGGAGGATGAAAAGTGGGCGGAGTGGTTGCAGGATAAGTTGGAGCACTACAAGTTTCCGACGAATCTCAATGGCCGTACCGACTTGCCAAAGAGTATTCGTCCTACCTTCAGGGATGTAACAGACCTTAATCCAGGTTTGCTTGCAGAAGAGATAAACAATGCTCTTCGAAATTCGGAATGGTTGATTGTTGTTTGCTCTCCACGTAGTGCCAAAAGTCTGTGGGTCTGTAAGGAGGCGCAGACGTTTATTGACCTTGGGCGTGCCGACCATATCATTCCATTTGTTATTGAAGGCAATCCTTTTTCTAATGATACTGTTACCGAATGCTATCCAGAGGCCTTGCTCAATCTAACGGGGAGCAAAGAACTTCTTGCTGCCAATATTAATGAGATGGGACGCGATGCAGCGGTCGTTAAACTTGTTTCGAGAATGTTTGAAGTTAAGTTTGACGTTTTGTGGCAGAGGTATGAAAGAGAACAAAAAAGGAAAAGAAGGCTCCAGTTTTTGGGATTATCCATTACAGTACTATTATGTTTATGTGTTGCAGGCTGGATTTGGCATCAAAACAGAATCTTAAAAGAGAAAGACTGGCATATGATGGAGAATCAGGCGAGGTATATTGCAGAAAAAGCAAATGAACTCATTGATAAAGGAGATTCGTATCTTGCTCGTCTTTTGTTGTTGGACGTTATGCCTAAAGATGAATATTCTCAAGATCGCCCTTTGGTAAAAGAAGTTGACTCGATTTTAATAAAGGCTGATAAATATAACACAGCTCTAATATACACCAATAGTTATGGTAATCATTCTGTTGCTTTTTGCAATAATGACACTGAGGTGGTGTCTGTCCTTTCGCCCGAAGAAGGTACAATTGTGAAATTCTGGGATGCTTATTCAGGAAATTGTAATAGTGCATTTGGAATTACTTTTTTTAGTGAACCAAAAATGACTTTGAGTCCAGATGGAAAAAGAATAGCCATATGGGATTTGTTTCATGACCATATTTGCATTTACACCCTTTCTGGCAAATTAATTCAACGTTTAAAGGGAGAACATATAAATTCTGTATGCTTTAATAAAAATGGTGACAAATTGATTTGTTCTTCTTTAGATGGTGCGACTAAGATTTGGAGTGTAAATACAGGTAATACAGTTTTTGAATATAGGGGATATGCGTCTACTTTTAGCCCTGATGGCCGATTAGTTGCAGTAGCTGAAGAGAAATACATAGCAATTTACGATGCTAATACAGGAAAGCTTATTAAGATTATTAATGACAGTGTAGGAAGAGTTCCTTCAATGACCTTTAGCCAAACTGACGATTATATTGCTTATACATGTCGGGATTCAGTGATAAAGGTAACAAGAATTGATGCAGACAAAGATGTCAAAGTGTTAAAGGGGCATTCAAATAGAATTTCGTCAATAAAATTTAGTCCCGATGGTCTTCATTTGCTCAGTGCTTCATATGATTTTACTATCAAATTATGGAATTTAGACCAGGGGATTTGTGAACGAACATATTCTGGGGAAAACTTGGAAGTGTTATCAGCTTGTTTTAGTAACGACGGAAAGAGAATCGCTTCTGTTTCATCAAATAATATTATTCAAATTTGGGATGTAGGACAAGAAGGGCGTTTCCAAGTTTTAGACGGACATAGCGACATAATAAACTCTGTTGAGTATGGTAGACGTAGTGGAAAATTATTGTCAGTTTCTAGGGATAACACTTTAAAGGTATGGGATGAAAAAACAGGTATGTGTATCAAAACAATAGATGTTCCAAGTCCCGGTGCTAGAACAGCAAGTTTTAGCCCAAATATGCAATATGTGGTTGCAGTGGCATCTGGCCTGAGTAATACAGTATGGATATTTGATACTCAGACAGGGAAATGTGTACAAAAATTGGAAGGTCCTTTGAACGGTAATGCTGATGATGCGACAGAAAGTGTTATGTTCAGTTCTGATGGTGAAAGAATTTTATCATGTTCTTTTTTTGGTGCGACACGGGTTTGGGATACAAAAACGGGAAATGTTCTTTTTTCTGGGAATGAACATAAGAACCGTATGGGGCCTATGCCAGCTGCATTTAGTATAGACGGTAAAAGGTTATTGCAGTTTTCCAGAGATACTACATTACAATATATAGATATTATTTCTGGGAACTGTCTTTGGAGTCTTGCTGATTATAAATCAGTAAATCAAATAGTGCATAGCCATTCTGGTAAGTATATAGCTTTGAGCGAAGGTCGTAGAATTGCTATTTTAGATTCTAAAACAGGAAAACAAATTAGGACTCTGACTGGAAATAGTGATATGGTCACATCAATATCTTTTAGTTATGATGAAAAAAGAATTGTATCTACTTCACTTGATTGGAAAGTGCGTGTCTGGGATTTAAAATCTGGACTTTGTATTCAAGTTTTGGATGGTGGAAATTGTGCTTCGTTTAGTCCGAATGGCAAACATATCGCATCTGTTAGAGATAATAATACAATTTGCATATGGGAACTGTATACTATGCAGGAACTCAGAGCTAAAACCCGTAAGCGTTTTGAGAATCGTCAATTAACTGCGGAAGAACGACGTAAATTTTATTTGGAATGAAGGTTATGGGATGGTAAGGGACTTAAAAAGTAAAAGATATAATCAAACAAACAAAATTATGGCAATTTATGATTTAACAAAACAGGAGGTTGTAGAGTACCTGGCCGAGTTTGAGGAAAAACTTCCCAACATGGGCATAGCTCTTTATGAAAAGAGTTTTGATTTTAAGGCATGGGATCATCATAGTGTGCTCGTTGAAGCAAAAAGAATCGTTCAGTTCTTAAGTATTGAGGGTTACGAAGTGCGGATTGATTATAAAAACATCATAGAAAAAGAAAGCGCTGCAGGACAAGCTCATTTGGGGGATTTGGCGAAGGGTGAGTATCATATAACACTCGACCCAAGTATATGCAGTAATGAATATAAGACTTTGAAAGTTCTTGCGCATGAAATCTGTCACTTGTATTTGAAACAGCACTTTATTTATTCCGATTTCGAAAAGATAGATGAATCAAGAGCAGAACTGTGTACTATTTTCATGGGGTTAGGACTGTTGACTTTAAGAGGATACGATGAAAATGGCGGATACTTGAATCTTGAAGATTTCTGTCATGCCTTTTGTGTGGTTTATAGAACCAGGGGACTAAGTGATGAGAAGATAAAGGAAATTATCCCAGAGAAGTGCCAACAATATGCGGAGAATATTCTCCACGATATGACTGAACTACAGAAATACAGTCTGGGGGAACTAGTTAAGAGTAGCCAGTATTCGGATTATAACTTTAGGCGGCGTGTAAGAATAATACAGTTGTTACTCGACAATATGCCAGAAATTCAAGTGAAACACAATCTGCAAGATGGCGTGTTCCGCAACAAGAAGGCTCAATTGGAGAAAGTCAAGCCACCAATATTTGAGATGCTCCAGCGTGAGACTTTCGTTCAGAACAATCTCTCTGATGAAAGATTGGATAAATGCATCGATGAGATGGACAGACTGATTGACTTTATCTGTTCTACTATGAAAGTGGATTTGGATAAAGTGTCAGAAGGTGTGACCAAACAAATAACATGTCCTTCTTGTGGGTTTGTCAGTGAAAAGCATACTGTTAACACACTGAAAGTACAGACATGTCCCCATTGCCATCATTATTTTGTATGGGATGGACGACCCGTAGAATTGCCAATGAGGTCATCTAAGGAAAAGCCCTCTCTGCTGAAATGGTTACACTCGTTTGGAAAGAAATAACAAGATAGTAATATAGAATGAGATAAAAATGAACAGGAAAGTATTTATATGCCATTCAAGTAAAGACTATGAGAAGGTCAGTTTGGTTAAAGAAAAACTGGAAAGTCTGTATTTGCAGCCAGTAGTCTTGTTCCACGCTTCTATTGGAGACAATGAGGATATGGACACTGTTATAAAAAAGAACATTGATTCTAGTGAATTCTATGTGTTGTGTGATAGCACAAATGCGAAAGCGTCATACTGGGTACAGGCAGAGCTCAAGTATATCACTTCCCAGAAAGCCCAATACCAGACCATTGATGTTGATGCCCCAGACATTAACGTGGAGCAATCGGCCGAACGAGTAGGAAGGATGATACTTGATTCCTTACGAAAGGGAGAGAGTATAAAAAAAGATGTGAATAGTGAAGTCTGGGTATTCCTCTCACATTCTAATAAGGATTACGAAAAAGTTAGGAGAATAAGGAATCTTTTAGAAGATCAGTCTTTTAGACCACTTATGTTCTTTCTATGTTGTTTGGATAATGATAAAGAAATTGATGACCTAATAAAGAGAGAGATTGATCATCGTACTCGGTTCATCTATTGCGAAAGTGAGAATGCAAAGGCATCCAAATGGGTACAAGAAGAGGTGAAATATATAAAGTCACAAGACCGAGAATTCGAGACTATTAATTTGGATTTGCCTGAAAACGAAATTAAGAAAAAGTTATTGCAGTTAAAAAAGCGTGCTTCTTTGTTTATATCTTACTCGGCCAAAGATGTGGCTTTGGCTACAGCTATTTGGGAAAGGCTTTCCAAATATGATTTGTTCTTACCCCCTTTAGATGATATGTCACTTGTTGGCACAAACTATTTTGAAGCGATAGAATATAGGATATCGGAGGCAGCGGAGAACGGATTTGTGCTCTGCCTAATAAATGACAAATATGTTAGGAGCGAATATGCATTACACGAATACAATCTGGCATTGAAATACAATCATTTATCTGGGAAGAACAGAGTCATTCCGGCATTACTTTCAAAAGAGCTTGTAGACAGGGCTGAGAATGATCCAACAAGTGAATATGTCCAATTTGTTCCAGCCTATGGCGAAGACCAAGTGGATGTTATTGTTGACAATGTTCTCCGAAGAATGATGGCTCCAGGCTCTATCTTAACGTATGCAAGAAACTTCAAAGAAGGCGTTGGGTGTAATGTTGACAAAGAGGAGGCAGAGAAACTATTCCGTTTGTATTATCATTTGGCTAAAGATGGTCTTGAAAAATCACCAACTGCAAATATCGGGATGTCACTTTGTTATGAATATGGATATGGTGTTGACATTGATTACGATAAAGCGTTAGAGTATCTGAATGATGCCATCAGTGAAGGTCTTAGCGGTATTGGGCATATCATTGAACGCGTCAAAAAGAAACGGGAGGACAATCGCTGAACATTATAAAGTATTTAATAATGGCAAGAAGGTATAGAATGTTTTGCGGAGGTCCATTCTGCTTTGATTATCGCGAAGATGGGTATGAAGTGATGGCATCAAAGGATTATCGGGCTAAGTTGCTTGATAGCGTGGAGTCATTGTTGAGACCCAAGGGTACAAATGGAATGGAGATAAGCGAGAATGTTTTATATGTTGGTCCGTTCTATTTTGAAACGGAGAGTATGAAGGCAGAAGAGATTGTATGCTGTGAGAAAAGGATGATAGAATCTTGCTCTGATGCCATATTCTTACTTGACGATGCAGCATGTCCAGGTACCATCGCAGAAGTGATGTATGCCAATTCTTTGGAAAAGACACTTCATCTGTTTTATGTCAGGCATATGAATGATGAAGAAACTGAGAGTGAGTTGCATACTCCTTGCTGGTATCCGATACAATTTTGCCAAATGACAAATAGGTCCGTGAATATCTATCCTTGTTCCAGTGTAGAGGATGCTGCAAATAAGATTCAATCCTTTGTAGAATTAATGAAGATATAGTCATGTTGGAGGTACTGTCGATAGTGTTTGGTCTCATTCAAGGTGTGCTTGTGATGTTGGACAAGCGGAGCAACTGGATTTTCTATTCTCTCCAGATGTTCTTCCTGATTCTTTTCTCCATCAACGTGCATCTATGGGGCGATGTGGCTATTGACAGTATCTATTTCTTTGTTGGAATTGGTGGTTACTTCTTGTGGAGAAAGGGGAATAGAGCGGATGCAATATCCGTTTATGGTTGGAAGGTGCGTATTGTATGGGGGCTTGTAACAATGGTTTTGATTGTCCTATCTTGGACAGCGCTTAGCAAAACTAACAATCCACTTCCTCTTTTGGATTCAATCACTAGTATAACAAGTATAATTGCCACATGGTTTATGTTCTGCCACAAACTGGAGACGTGGGTGGTCTGGCTTGTCAATGATGTGTTCTATATTGCAGAGTACTTTATGCTCCCAGATAAGGCATTGTACCTAATAGGTCTTTATGCTGTCTGGACGATACTTGCCATTGTCTCTTTTGTGAATTGGAGAAGGCTTTATTTTACTCATATATATATAATAAGGTGTAGGTGATACGTTAAAGAATGATAAAAGTTACCCTTTGGTAAATTACCTTTGGGTAACTTTTTGTATATTTGCACAGTATTAACAAGAACCTAAAAGAATATGAATGCTCCATTTCAATACGGAACATTAGCAACGAAGGAAAATTTCGTTGACAGAGTGGAAGATAGGGCTCAGTTGAAAAACTTCCTTTCTTCGCATATAAACGTCATGTTGGTTTCTCCTCGCAGGTGGGGAAAGTCCTCGCTAGTTAAGGTTGCCATGGAAGAACTACAAGAGGAAGACAAAGATGTCAGAGTGTGTTATATTGATGCGTTTAGTATTGGTTCTGAGGCAGAGTTCTACAGAACGTTTGCCAGTCAAGTGATAGCATGTGCATCTAGTAAGCTGGAGAAACGCATACAGGATGCCAAAAAGTTCCTGACGGGTGTGGTGCCGCAGGTGGTCATTAAGGATGATGTGACCAACTTCATGGCTTTCGATGTGAAGTTTGTGCCGCAGGATCAGGACAAGATGGACATCCTAAGACTGCCAGAGACGTTGGCTCAGGCAAAAAAGATAAAGATTATCGTCTGCATCGACGAGTTTCAACAGTTGGCCAATCTCCCAGAATATAAAAATATGGAGGGAAAGATGCGTTCTGCCTGGCAACAACAGGAGCTAGTGTCGTATTGTTTGTATGGCAGTAAACGGCACATGATGCTGGATATATTTAACAATTCCAATTCGCCATTCTACCGTTTTGGCCAGCTGCTGTTTCTGAACAAGATTCCAAAGGATGAATGGATGCCTTTTATTGTTGATACGTTTGAGAGGTCAGGGAAGCATATATCTGATGAATTCGCCAATCGAATATGTGATACTACAGAATGCCATTCTTGGTATCTGCAACAGTGCTGCTACTTCGTATGGAATGCCTCTGTTACAGATGTTACAGAGGATTCGTTCAACTATGGACTCAGACAGATGATTAATACCAATTCTCCAATGTTCCAGAGTGACACTGAGGCGCTTGCAGCCAGCCAGATTGAGATGCTTCGTGCCATCAGAGATGATGTACAACAGTTGTCTTCGGCAGAAGCAAGAGCGCAGTACCATCTGGGCAATCCCAATACTATAAGCAAGAATAAGAAGATATTGCAGAATAAGGATATTGTAGAACTGCAAAGTGGGAGGTTGGTATTCTTAGACCCGATTTATAGGTTGTGGTTTTCGAAAGAATATGAGTAAGAATAATTAAAAACGTCATATTATGAATACTTTATTTTTAGATGCTTGTGCAGGTAGTGCACAATTTGTAAAATGCGGTTGTGAAATAGCTAATGCCACAAATGCACAAGACGTTGAGATTGCCAAGGCAATTTGCTGTTCAATTGTGGCGTTGGCAGGAATCATTGTTGGTGGTTTTTTGATTTGGAAGTTGATGGACCATGTTGCGAAAGGATTAGCGGGCTTTTATAGGCGGAGATGTGAGGTAGAAGATATAAGACGTAAACAAAGTGCAGAAGAAAAGAAACAAAAGACAGATTTAATTAATAAGAAGCTTGAAATTCTGCATGAGTATTGTTATGAAACAGAGACTGTTGAAAAAGATTCCAAGGAACGTAAAAAGTTAAAAAATCACAACGTTGAAAAAGATGCAATAGACGAGTATATTAAAACACTAGATAGCGAAATAACTTCAAAAAACATTTCGAAAGATTCTGAATGCAATGGATAAATCTCATTCAATGATTAAACTCTGGTTCGATCGCCTTTTGTCGAAGAGCCTTTGGAGGCAATTTCTAGTATTGGGAGCAGTTCTTATTGTTGCCTTGTGTCTTTCATATCTTTGTCTTTCTTGGTCGGGTGCAGACTGGCAACAGTTCTGTGAAAAGAAGGACCTAAATAAATGGTTATTGCCCATTTATTTGCTAATAGACTCAAACGCTTTGAACAACCTTTATGTAGGTGATACAGGGGAAGGGAATGCAGTTCATGGATGGATGCTGATAGTCAGTAGCATTACATTCTTGTTTGGTGCTTTCGTGTTTAATGGTATTATTATCGGTATTATTACAAACTCTATAGAGCGTCGTGTTAACAGCCATAGGGAAGGACGTATTCATTATTTGAAATGTGACCACTATATTATCATGGGGTACGACGAGATGGTGCCGTCAATTATAACGCATATTTTTGATAAGGATAAAGAGGCGTATGTTCTGATACTTACTGCCAAAGAAGTGACAGACATCAGGGAGTTGCTGTTGAAATCGTTTAGTGAGCAGCAGATGAAACGTGTCATCATTAACTACGGACATAGGATTTCTACAGAAGCATTTAAAGACATACATTTGGAGTCAGCAGAGGAGGTGTTTGTGGTAGGCAATCACTCCAATGCGGCTCACGATGCTATCAATGTGGAGTGTGTAGATAGTATCTGTCGTTATCTGAAAGGGAAGGAACAAAAACCATCAAGAATTACCTGTGTATTCAAAGACTTGGATACATATGCTGCTTTTAAGACCTCTGAGATTTTTAGAGACATTAAACGCCTTGAAATAGAGTTTATTCCATATAATTTCTATACGGGCTGGGCCAAACAGGTATTTGTGAAGCGACTTTATAGAGATTATGATAATCCTGGCACAGAATATAGATACCCCCTTGTATATGGTAAAGGCATAAGGCCAGATGACGATAAGTTTGTTCATCTTGTGTTTGTTGGCACTACTAATTTCGCAGTAGCCTTTGCTATGGAGGCTGCTCATGTGTTACACTTTCCTAATGCCGATAAAGCAAAGACTCGTATCACGTTTATAGACGTGAATGCCGATAAGGAGAAAGATGAGTTCATCACGCGCAACCGTCATTTCTTTGAAGTTCAGCCTTATTGGTATTCCGACTTAACAGTTGTAAAGGCCGATAAGGAAAAGGAGGCTGCGATACCACAAATACCAAACAATGAGTATGTAATTTTTGCAGGTGATGACCAAGCTTTCCTTGATGTGGAGTTTGAGTTCATCAAAGGTAATGTTTTCTCAAAGAAGGTTCAGGATGAGATAAGCTGTTGGGCAAATGAGCATAAAGAAGACAAACAATGTCTCTCCATTTTCTTGGCTTTGGCTGACCAGCGAGAGAACTTTGTGATGGGTATGAACATGCCCGACGAGGTTTATGCCAACGAGGTACCAGTGTTCATTCGCCAGAATCGTTCCGACAACTTCGTTACGAATCTTAGAAATGAAGACACAAAGAAAGGAGGTGATAAGTTCACTTACTCTGTGGTCAAAGATGGAGAGGTGAAGTCTAAAGAGCGTGACGCTCGATATGCTCATATCTATCCATTCGGTATGAACGAAACGGCTTTTAGTGCTGATAATCACTCATTGAAGCGAGCCAAACTTATTAACTACTTGTATGAAACCGCTAACTATGAGACCTACAAGTTCCAGGGCATCTTAGTTCTTGATTCTATTCCTGAAACTAAAATTTGGGAAGAAGCAGATGCCTATTGGCAGAAATTGTCGGTTGCCCTGAAGTGGTCAAACCTCTACAATTCGTATACGATGCGCACTAAGCAGAGAACGCTTCGGACTATGCGCGGACTGGATATTGACGACGAAAGCCGTGACTATGATACATTGTCTGATTATGAAGTGAGACAATTGGCTATCGTAGAGCACAATCGGTGGAACGTGGAGAAACTGTTGATGGGTTATAGGAAGCCTAAGAAGGATGAGGATAAATATGAATATCCTGATTTTGCTGATAAACTGAAGAAGAACAAAGATCTCTTTGTACACCATGATATTCGCCCGTTTAGTCAGCTAAAGACGATTAAGGAATTGGACTATGAGTTCTCCCGCTATATTCCATGGATAATGAAAATGACTGAGAAATGATGACTGATCGAGAAATAATAGAAAGATTGATTGCGAGGGACAATCGGGTGACGAAGGATTTTTTCTTCGACAAGTGTCGCCCGTTGTTTTGTAGCATCATGAAGAAGGTATTCGACTATGAGGTAGAGTACGACGAGATGGTGAATGAGTTGTATGTCTATCTTATGGAGGGTGATGCCATAAAACTGCGGAATTTTGAATATCGCAGTAGTGTTTACCAATGGCTAAAGGTACTCGCCATCCGTTTCTTCATCAATAAGCGAGGGCGAATGATAGATGACACAAGTCAAGAGACTCCTTATGATGGACGCCAACAAATGGCGGATTCAGAAACGGATATGACAGCGGAAGGCGATATGGAACGATTGTTTAACAACATGCCCAACAAACGGTATGTTTATGTCATTCGTCGACTAATCCTCGAAGACTGGGAGTATGAAGACCTGGCAAAAGATATGAATATTACTACAGCAAATCTATATAATATCAGACGGCGTGCGATGGCTCAATTAACCCGTGTCGCCCTTAATGACATAAAAAAATATGGCAAATAAAGAATATAAAATTTCAGATGAGTTGTTGGCGGCATATCTTGACGGCAATACCACCAAGGAAGAAACGGAACTGGTCTTAAGAGCACTGAAAACGGACAAAGAACTTCAGGAAGTGCTCGATATTGCTGTGCAAACAGAGGAAGAAAGTGCTACGATCCTTCCAATGAACACATCATTCACGGAAGAGATACTTCCAGTATTCCAAAAGGCTGCATTGAGTGGCGAGAACGTCTGTGCTGTTCTATGTGAGATGTATATCTTGCATCGTCGACAGTTGCCGTACGATGAAAAATGGCTTATGAATACTGCTCGCAGGAAAGACTGGCTAAGACCAGAAGGGACGCCTCTGTATTGTTTAGGTAATTTGTTGGCATATTCGGGAATGTTTGTCAGCAGGAAATACAATTCTACTCTTGAGGATATACAAAGGGCTATTGATAAAGACAATGATGTTGTTGTAGGAGTTGACCGAGAGAAACTATATGCAGAAGAGATTGATTTGGAAGATCTGACAAACCATGCAGTAGTTGTTACCCATATAGGAGAAGGAACTATTACTATCTTTGACCCATACGAGGCGCCTTATATCGTCAATGTTCCTATACCAGACTTTCTCAATGCATGGAAAGAGTCTCAGTATTACATGATACAAGTGCTACAGTCGGTAGAAGAATATGAACCACACCCCATAGATGTTGATCAAATTCCGTTGGATGGAGATTTAGAAGAGTTACAGGAGGCCATTGCGGAGAATGCACATGATGTTTGGGCGGAAGCAAGAATAAAAGAAGGTTGGACTTATGGTAAGGAAAGGGATGATGCAACAAAACAGAATCCAGACATTATTCCTTATACTGCACTGCCGGAGAGTGAGAAAGAGTATGATCGTATTATGGCATTTAAAACAATTAAATTGGTTAAGAAGTTGGGATTTGATATTGTGAAACGAACTGAAAAGGAGACATGAGTATACTGATATTATTAGTAGCCGCATTGCTTCCTGCCATCTTTTTGTGGTACTATATATGGAAGCAGGATCCACAGCCCGAACCTACAAGTTGGTTGGTGAAAGCCATTTTGTATGGGGTGGGAATTATAATTCCTGTTTTCTTGACTGAATCTATAATCCAACTTTGTCTTTTTGGTGAGGATGGTCCAACATCATTATTTGGAACGACCATCGAGGCGTTTGTCGTTGCAGCCTTGCCGGAAGAAGGTTTCAAGTTGCTTGTCCTATGGTTAATTTTGCGCAAGAATCCCTATTTCGACGAACATTTTGATGGTATAATATATGCTGTGTGTGTCGGCCTTGGTTTTGCTTCTATAGAAAACATTGGGTTCGTATTCCAGGAAGAGAATGGATTGTCAGTAGCCTTTAATCGTGCATTATTTGCTGTTCCGGGTCATTATGCTTTTGCTGTAATAATGGGCTATTATTATTCCTTGTATCACTTTGTGGATCATTCACATCGTACTGCTGCCTATATTTTGTTTGTACCTGTCGTTGCGCATGGTACTTATGATGCAATAATCCTTGGTGGTATTGTTAACCCATATGTGGGATGTATCAGTACTTTTGTTCTTATTTATTTTTGCATCAAGATGCATAAGTTTGCTAAGACGAAGATACTGGCACAGATTGAGAGAGATAGAAACAATTGTAATGCATAAATTCATGGCTTATGAAATTACTATTAACGATAATTGCTGTAGCGTTACCTGTTTTAGGTTTACTACATTATATTTATTCTCATGATAAAATCAAGCCGGAACCAGTGAGAATGCTGTTTTTGACATTTCTTGCAGGTATTGCAGGTGGTGTAGTGTCATTACTTATTGGTAGATATATCGGGACGGTAGATATTTATACGACTCATCCAGAAACAGCAGTGGACTATGTTTCATTGACTCTGTTAGAAGCTATTCCAGATGAATGCTTAAAACTACTGGCATTGTGTTTGGCAATTCGTCCTAATAAGTTTTTTGACGAGTTTGTGGATGGTATTGTTTATGCGGCATGTATATCCTTGGGGTTCGTGTTTGCCGAGAATGTCATTCATCTTAGTTTCTATACTGAGTATTGGTATGAGACGGCAGTATATCGTTCATACTTTATCCTGCCAGGTTCTTTAGCTTGTGGTATATTGATGGGCTATTTCTATTCTCGCATTCACTTTAAGCCTTCTGCACGGCTTGTCCATTGGATATTAGTTCTTGGAGTGCCCATTTTATGCCATGCTTTGTGTAATACGATAGTTCTGCTATATGACAGAGTGGATGGAAATAGTATATTGTTTGGCTATCCTCTGATGTTTGGTCTTATAGTATGTACGTTGGCTATTCTCTATTTTGTACATCGGCTCATAGATAAGCAACTTGAAAGAGATTTGAAACAAAAGTAGTTTAATGACTCTCAATATGGAATACGCATTACTTTTTATTGTCGCCTTTTGCCCAGCAATATTCTATATGCTCTATATAATTGCTTTCGATCATCGTAAGCCTGAGCCGCCAAAGGCTCTCGTGATTTCAGCGTTATTAGGTGTTGTCACAGCTGTGGTTGTGATGTGGACTATAGATGCCAGCATGTTTTATATAGTAGATGGACGTAGTGTCAAAGAGAGTATTGTCCTTGGCTTCTTTAAGCTGGCGTTGCCTTCTGAGATAGCAAAATGGCTAGTGCTGTGTGTGTCTCTTTCTTTAAACAAATTCTACGATGAGTATATAGATGGCATCGTTTACTCCGTTTGTCTTTCTATGGGATTTGCTGGCATTTTGGGCGCATGGATTATGACAAGCTATTTAGATGAATCCTTTGCCACCTTGCTAGAGATAAGTGCTATTACTATATTTGTTCTGATTCCCATACATTTTATTTCTGGTACAATTATGGGGTATTACTTGGGATTAGCAAGGAAACGCAGCAAGATAAAGAATCATGAACTTGCCCTATTCCTTCCCATATTAATAAATGGGATTCTTACTAGTACAGTTGTGATGATAGGGCACCACTGGGAATACTATTTTGTAGTGGGTGTTGCCTTGACAGTTTCTGCAATGGTGGTTTATACTCAGATATATCGTTTGTTGAATTTGGATGGGAATAAGATTGATAATTGATTTGATGTAAAATGAATGTATAACTGATAAAATGATTCCATTTTTTCTGGTAAAATGAAAGAAATATGAGTTTTTTTGCTAATTTTGTAGCCATATAACTAAATGACAAAACTATGATTGAGGCAATATATAAAAATCCATTTAGATTCTTTGGTGTATATTCCAATACATCAGTAAAAGAATGTATTGCAAATGAGAATCGAGTCAAACGTCTTTGTCAAGTAGGCAAAGCAGTAGATTTCCCCATGGAGTTAAACTCCATATTGCCTAAGATGGAGCGAAAAGTGGAAGATATTGATATTGCAAGAAATCAGATAAGTTTACCAGAAGATAAAATCCAAAATGCTTTATTTTGGTTCATAAATGACTCGGAAATAGATGGCAAGTCATTAGAGTTTCTTCAACAAGGAGATACAGAAAAGGCATTATCGCTTTTGTATAGTGAAAGAACATATTCGTCTTTAGTGAACAGAAGTGTTCTAACTCTTTTGTTAGGAGAATGGGAGAACTCAATTGCTAATATGACAGCCATGATTAATGATGAAGAGTATAGATCGTTATTCATTCATTCTGTATGTGGCCCTCTATACGAGATCTCCATGGAGAAACTTATACAATTGTACATTAATGAGCTTATTAAATATAAAACATTACCTGATCTATTTGTGTTGTTTAAAACACATAGCAAAAATAGATGTGGCTGCGATTATATTGGTGAATTTATATCAGAACAGGCAGAAAAGGCTGTAGATGATATTCTTTCCCAATTCCATAAGCAAGATAAAAATATACAGTCAGCAAAAAAACTTGTTGAAGATAGTTCCCCATATCTCGCAGCACTCAGAGAAATAAAGGATAATGAAGATGTCCGTTATCGACATATTTCCACTTTGGTGGAGGAAACTGCGCTAAATGCCATAATCGCTGATGTCAATAACACATTCGAAAATCTAACAGAATCGAATAAGTTAAGTATATTTGCAAATATTTATAGTGCTTGGAATGTCTCTTTGATTCTGGAGAAGCTAGAAGTAGAGCCATCTGCACAACAAAGATTTCAAGAACAGAGCGAAACTTTAAAGGGGCTATTAAATAGAATAGGACTTCATGTTCAAGAATCTGTTGACTTTGTGTTAAAAACAGAATGGGAAATCTATTATGAGTGTAAAACCATAGATGATTTCAAAAATTATTTATCTAGGTTTGAAAGGGGTTATTATGTACAAGCAGCTATTGAGGAGATACAAAAAATTGAAACAGCAATAGAACAAGAAAGAAATCATTTATCTGGTGAAATAGCTCGTATTACAGATATAAATGAATTATTGCCTTTAGTATCTAGATGTGGAGAGCGAAACCTAACAGGGGAATTAGATGACAAGTTCTTTTCTTTGTGTATAAAGAAATCTGACTTCAAACTATATTTAAATACTTTTGGAGATTCATCTAAACATAAGAACGAGGCAGAAAGTCATTTAAGAATAGATATATTAATTGAGAAGTGTAAAAAGATAATAGTAGAAAACAAGATTTGGTCGATTGCTATTCTTTCAGTTGTTGGCTTGTTTTTTGTTGTTGGTTTTATTTGGGGCGCAAGCGGTTTGTCTTCTTTGTTGACGGGAATGACATGGCTATTTGGTCTATGTGCTGTTGCTTGTCTAAATGATGATGGGGATTCTAAAGGATGCTTATATACTGTGATATGTGCAATACTCGCCATAGCATGTTATTATGGATCTTCAAAGATGGATATTATTGCAAAAGTAAACAGTGAGTATTCGTCCTTAGTTGAAAATCCTACAGAAGAAGCATGTAAAGATTTTCTTCATAATCATCCCAATTCATCATATAGAGATGACGTATTAGATATTTATTACAATCTTGCAGAAAAAGCAGGTTTATCAAGTTTGCATTCCTTTGCTGTAAACAATGATTCGACAGAACAGGGATTGAAGGCTAAAACTAAAGTAAAGACAATATGTGATTCTCTATACAGGATTGCTGAAGTAGAATCGACCATAGAGGGATGGAATAATTATAGAGAGAGAGTTCCTTCACCGATGTTTTATGAAGATTCACAAGAGAAGATAGATTCTATTCTTAACGAAGGTTGGAACACTGAGTCTAAAGCATGGAAAAATGCAACCAAAGAAAATACGATTTCTGCTTATCAGAAGTATTTGAGCATGTATCCAAAGGGCAATCATAAAAAGCAAGCTGATAAAAAAATAATTGACTTGGAAGTTGCCGACATATATGCTGGAGATCATGGAACTTTACCGTCTTCAGAAAGATTGTCAGCAGGAACAGGTTCTACATCAAGAATTACAATTAAAAATGGAACAGATCGGACATTAACAATTTTGTATAGTGGTCCGAGTAGCCAGAGAATTGTTTTGTCGCCAAATGAAACGAAATCTGTTATTTTATCAAATGGCTCGTATCATGTAGCAGCCTCTGCATACGGTGTTAGAAGTTATGCTGGCACTGAGGTTTTAAGGGGAGGGGAATATAGTTCAGATTATTATATACAAACATCTTATGGTTCACATAGTGTGTTCCCATAATAGAAATCAAGAAATATATGAATATAATAGATAATAATCCCTATAGAATCCTAGGAGTGTTTGGCAATGCTTCTAAAAAGGATATTGAACGTAACAAAAGTAAGTTTAATGCTTTCTTACGCGTAAATCGTCCAGTACCAAATCTCCCTATTGATTTTCCATTTATTTCGGCAGATATTCAACGTAGTCTGGAAACAATAAGTAAAGCGGAAGGTGAAATTTCAATACCTATAGGACAGCTTACACATGGTATGTTTTGGTTTGTCAGTACGAGCCATGTTGATGAAGAATGTTTCCTGTTTCTCTCAAATGGGAATATTGAAGAGGCTGTTGACAAGTGGAAATCAGATGGGGAAATCAGTTCGTTACAAAACATTCTGGTTTGTTTACTTATTGAACGCCGTTATAGGGAAGCTGTTTTATTAGCACAAAATATTTACACCGTTCATTTTGCTGAATGGAAAGAAATGTATTCTCTTCTATCTGACGTAACACCGATAGAGGTTTCTCATTTGTTTCTTGACAGTATCTATTCTGAGATTCCCAAAGAAATTTCTTCAATGAACTGGAACGGCTTACTTTCTGACTGGGAAACTTATATTAAACAGAAGTCAGTATTTCCTATCTCAGATAAAATCACATCACTCGTTGAACAATGCAAGAAAGCAAACGGAGATAATCCCAAAATGCGGTATAAGGACGCATTCGAATTGCTTGAAAAAACACAGCCGCTTCTTAAAGAGTTAGAGGCACTCTTGAAATCGGATGATATTACTTTACTGTCGTTGGAAGATAAAGTGTATTCCGAGGTTCTTAATTGTAGCATCTCTAGTTATAACGCCGTTTATGACGAGCTAAATAATGGCGACGATTCTTCATACCGACAAATTGCACCACGATGTAATGATCTTGCGAACAGAATTAATCCCAAGTTCGTATCACCATCAGTAGCAAAACGTATTGGGGAAAACAAAAAAATAATCAATGAGAAGTGTAGTAATATAGAAAAAACCATAGAGGAACAACTTGCTTTTAATGACCAGATTTGCTGGTTCTGTGGAGCAAATGGATCGACTCACGAATATAAGAAGCCCTATTCTTATTCTGTTTCAGAACCAACTTGGAATGGAACAAAGACTACAACATATACAAAAACTGTGACACTCCATATTTGTGATGATTGTCAAAACGAACTTGACGAAAGAATCAAGTGGAACCGTTACACGGCAGCTATGGTGTTTGTGATTATTGCTGCTATCGTTCTCATATTCTTTGATTTTTGGATGGATCTTGAATTTTGGGGATGGGTATTTACTATTGGCGGCATTGGTGTTGGTTCTATTTTTATTGGTTTATGGACAAGCACTTGGGTGCGACAATGGCTTGACAAAGAACATATAAGAGAATTCAAGCGGGAGATAGACGACCATCCTTTGGTGAAGATGGTGAAGTCTGAAGGTTATAGTTAAATCAAAATAATACGAATATAGATGAAAAGAGCATTATTATTCTACATTGGATTATGTACGAGTCTCATGTTTGCAAACGCGGTTGAGACTGAGCCAGACTTGCATGCTGAAATTAATACGCTTAAGAGCCAATTAATAACTGTCCAAACAGCCAATCTTGCCTTAAAGGACAGTGTTATGCGTATTAATATGCAATTGAAAACAAATGTTGACAGCGTTAACTCGCTAAAAGTTCAACTTATGGACTTAAGCAAGATGGTTGAAGAAAAGAGCAGTAGACTTTCTGAAGATATTGGTGCTACAAACTCCAATTTGGAGGTAACACAAGAAAGTAACAGGAAAGTCTTTCGTAAGCATGCTTTTTATGTGGGAGGTATTTTCTTAGCAACTTTGTTGGGGTTCCTTGTTTTGATTCTATTCTTACGAAATCGAATGAATCGAGGTTCTGCAACGATAAATGAAATAAAGAGCGTACAAAAAAGAATCCAAGAGGAATCATTAAAACTAGATAATAAGCTTATCTCAATTATTGAGAAGGAAAACATAGAAAGCGGCGAAAATGGTGATCATTCTTTAGCAATGAAAGTTGCAGATGAAGTGGTAAGAATTGAAATGAACTTATTTAGGATGGACAAGAGCATAAAAGGTTATAAACAACTTTCCAAGGCAGTTGAACGAATTAAAAATAATTTTACGGCTCAAGGCTATGAGATCGTGGACATGCTGGGCGCTACATATAACGAGGGAATGCGCATTAATGCAGATTTCGTAATAGACGAGTCTTTAGCGGAAGGTAGTAGGATAATTACATCGATTACCAAACCCCAAATAAACTATATGGGGCAGATGATACAAAAAGCAATTGTAACAGTATCGCAAAATATTTGAAAACCATAGCAGTTGCGCCCGACACAAATTAGGGAATTGTATATGAAAAAGGGGAATAAAATTATCGTAGGTGTTGTCGCATCTGTAATCATTCTAGCTATTGCAATTCCTTTCATACGAGAATATAAAATTTATAGTAAGGCAAAAGACGGGAATGATATAGCCTTGTGTGATGGGTATATTAACCGATACCCAGATGGCAGATATTTGAAAGAGGTGCTTGAAATAAAAGAAAAAATAGCATTTGATAAAGTTAAGGAAGAGAAAGATTCATATACATGTGATTGGTATGCTGAAGTGTGCCCTAAAGGAAAGCGCTTGGAGGAAGTCCGATATCTTAAAATAGAGTATTCCCAAAAGAAAATATTAGGGAATACTAATGATTTATTAGTAGCAATAAACGAGTATTTACATGATTATCCGAATGGTAAATATTCCGGAGAAGTCAATTCAACATGTGATAGTTTATGGGATGCAGAGATAAAGAGATATAATACGAGAGGCAAAAAACGCGAATCTGCCACTGCAGTTAAATTCATGTCTGAGATGCTTCAGTACATGAAAAAGAATAGGATTAATTCAGTCCTTGTAGATGTAAGTTCTCATCTTCAGCTAAAGGACTACGAAGAATATGACAGTAGGGTGCGTGAGTATTTAGAATCAACAAATGACAATAATGCATTGTCGCTTTCCTCTGGAATGATTTCCTTAAAGTCAAATTTCTCACAAGCAGACATTTCTACATTGATGCAAATCCTTTCTGAAGGCGTGCAGAAAAGTTTAGACAAAATGTTTACTCCGGGCTTTATCTCTGTTGTAAGTTCCTCTTCAGGGGATTTGCCAAAACTACACTTTGATTATACAATAAAAAGTCAGGAAGAAAGATATGGGAGTGTGGTTATTCCTCACATTTGGAGTTACCATGAGGGCTATATTGTCAAGAATTATTTGATAGGAATTTCTATATTCTTTAAAGCTCACTATTCAATTCCAGGAAGCCTTACTACGTTTGACTATTCAGAAAAAGGAGAACCTGCTAACAATATAAATAATGTCGACGATATCAATGATGGTTATCGACGAATGACATCAATGTGCTTTGCAGAATTTTCAAACAAAATGGCTAGAAATATGGGACTGAAAGAAACGTATTTCCAAGATAATGAAGAATAACTAATAATAAGTATTATGGCACGATTAAAAATTGATTACGGAATTGACTTGGGTACCACAAATTCAGCTATTTGCAGAATGGAAAAAGGTAAACCTGTTGTTAAGAAAATCGAGGTGACAGATGACACCATGCCCTCTTGTGTGTTCTTTAACAAGAAAAAGAATATTATGGTAGGTGCGAGTGCTTATCTTTCCATGAAGAGCGACAAACGACGCGCTACAAAATCATGGGCTGGAGCCACCTCCAACACATATGTTGAGGTTAAGAGAACTATGGGTACAGATAAATTATATCATAGTTCTAATATGGGACGTGATTATTCATCGGAAGAATTATCTGCTGAGATACTAAAGGCCTTAAAGTCATTTATTACAGACGAAACATTCCGATCCGTTGTGATAACCGTCCCTGCAAAATTCACTGTGAATCAAAAAACTGCAACAATGCAAGCTGCAAAGATGGCGGGTTTTGACCAGTGCGAACTTCTTCAAGAGCCTATCGCAGCAGCAATGGCATATGGATTGACTACGGATGAAAAGGATGGTTATTGGATGGTGTTTGATTTTGGAGGTGGAACATTTGATGCTGCACTCCTAAAGGTTGAAGATGGTATCATACAGGTGTTTGATACCGAAGGTGACAATTATCTTGGCGGAAAAAACTTAGATTATGCTATAGTAGACAATATCATTATACCATACGTAAAAGAAAATTACTCTGTCGATGAAATTCTTACTGACCCTAAAAAAAAGGAGGTTCTTAGAGATGCCATGAAAACTTATGCTGAAGACGTTAAGAATCAGCTATCATTTAAATCGAAAGAGGACATTATATCAAACCTTGGAGATCTTGGGGAAGATGACGAGGGTGAAGAGATAGAACTGGACATAACACTTACCCAAGAGCAGGTCTTTGCTGTAATGCGACCATTGTTCCAGAAAGCTGTTGACATTTGCAAAACGCTGTTGGCAAGAAATGGAATGACCAATGATCTTATCAACAAGTTAATTCTTGTTGGAGGACCGACACACTCACCATTAATCCGAGATATGTTGAAAGAACAGATTACGGAAAAAGTAGACTATTCTATAGACCCTATGACAGCTGTTGCAACAGGTGCTGCCCTATATGCATCTACAAGAGATGTCGACATAGCTACCCAGGACATACAAACTGGGACGATACGACTGGACATTGGCTATGAGTCAACATCTGTTGAGACGACAGAGTTTGTAAGTATAAGATTTAACAAGAATGAAACTGGTGCAAATACACTTAACAGCGTTTTTGTAGAATTAGTTAGAGGGGATCAGTCTTGGGCTAGTGGAAAAAAAGAAATTGGTGCAGACGGAGATGTCATTGACGTACAACTTAGGGAAGGTTGCCCTAATTCTTTTTCTGTACTAACATACGACAGTCAAGGGAATAGTCTTCCCTGCTTCCCAGAGGAATTTACAATTATTCAAGGAACAAAGATAGGAAGTGCACCACTTCCCTATCACATAGGATTTGCCGTATGGAGCGACCAAAAGAAGAAAATCGTTTTTGTACCGGCAAAAGGGCTTGAGAAAAACAAGCCATTGCCAGCAAAGGGTGTTCTTAACAACCAAAGAACTTCATCAGAATTGAGGCCAGGGGTAATAACTGATTTCCTACAAATTCCAGTCTATCAGGCAGACGAATACAGAGATGGCGCTTCTGCCAACCTGTATGAGCACGTTGCAGATGTCCTTGTTACAGGAGCAGATGTCAATCATTATGTGCCAGATGGTTCAATTGTCGATGTAACACTCTCTGTGGATTCGTCGGAAATGATGCGTTTAGAGGTGTTTTTCAATCAAACGGATGAAACTGTAGAGAAAGAGTTGGATACAAGTGCCAAACAAACCACCCAGAAGGATGATATTTCTCGCGGCTTGAGCGAGGCTCAACAAAAAATCAACTCATTAAAAAATGAAGGCATTGATGTAACAGATCTTCAGGGCGTACTTAATGATGTCAGTACAGAAAATGACAACAACACTGAGAACAAAATGGTTATCCAGCATTTGAAAGAGGTGCTGAGAAAAATAGAAGAATGTGACGATGATGCAGAATGGAAACGGGTTGAGAAAAAACTCTATGCAGAATTTAGCGAATTAGAGAAAGACCAAAAGAAGTATGGTGACTATAGTACAGGGAAACAGGTTGATTATCTGCGAACTCAGTTAAGTGAAGTCGTACGAAGGAAAGCTATAAATGAAGGGAGGACACTTACTGAGCAAATTCATTCACTTGACTGGCAACTGGCACGTGTTGAATATTATATTTCATATATGAATTATTGGAAGGGCAATTTTAATAGTATTAGATGGAAGGATACATCAAGAGCGCGTGAATTATTAAACGAAGGATTGACTGTTGTTGGCAATAATCCCACAGCAGATGCATTAGGCCCTATCATAAATGAGTTGATAGATTTGTTGCCGCCTGGTGATAATACGTCAATAGACTTAGGAGGGTTACTTAAGGGTCAATAATTATGATATATAAAAAGAATAATATCATAGATAAATACACGGTAGTGTTTCCCATAAAACAGAGCTTTTATGCGGAAACTTACCGTGTAATTATGCCAGAAGGTGTATTAGGCTTTTTGAAGTTAATTTGTCATTCGAAGTTGCGTGCAGACCAACTAGATTTAAGAGGCCGAATCAAAGAAGTTAATTTGGTTAAGGCCGTGAGGCATCATAATCTTTGCAGATTTGTGGATAGTGGACAATTAGAAAAAGATGGTGAACTATACACATATTATGTCATGGATTTTGTAAGTAGCGAGACGGTGGAAGAACGTATGCGCCGAGTCCATTTTACCGCCAATGATATCAAAATTATGTCGAAGGCAGTATTAAACGCTTTGAAAGCATTACATTCTAACTCCCGCTGTATTCTGCATAACGACGTTACAGCTGAGAATGTCCTATATGACTTAATGGGTAGAATGTGTGATGTTAAACTTATTGATTTCGGCAGTGCTAGTTATGCATCAGATAAGTTAGAAATACCTGATATAGAAAGTACTAATCCTTTTTATATGGCGCCAGAACGCCTTGAGGGTGTATGCTCTGTAGAAAGTGACCTGTATTCTGTTGGGGTTTTGATTTATCGTTTGCTGTTTGGAAGAGTACCTTGGAGTGTAAACATTATAGATGTTCCTGTTAACGAGCGTGTTTCTGTGATTAATGAAAGCCGTAAGAAGCCGCTATTATTACCGGAGATGAATATTTTAGGACTTGATGAGCAGTTGACGAATACCATTGTAAAAGCTTTACAGTTCCTACCCGAGAACAGGTTCCATTCTGCGCAGGAATTTATAGAAGCATTAGAAGACAAGAGTATTGTTAGAAAGCAGTCAACAGAAATATTAAGAGGTAGCATAACTCGAGACACCCAATCTCAAGAACAATTTTCACCCAATATACTTATAGGCAATGGTTTTGCTGATGTTGCAGGAATGGATCTGCTCAAAGAACAACTACAATCAGATGTTATCGACCTTCTTAATGATCAAGAAAGAGCAAAATCGTTAGGGCTGAGTATTCCAAACGGGTTGCTTTTCTATGGACCTCCAGGATGTGGAAAAACTTTTTTTGCAGAAAAGTTTGCAGAGGAACTAAAATGCAATTATATATATGTAAAATGCTCTGATGTGGCCTCTCCTTATATACATGGGGGACAAGACAAAATTGCAGCAATATTCCAAGAGGCGCGTGAAAAAGCACCATCTATTATTTTCTTAGATGAAATTGATGCTTTGCTGAAAAGCCGCGATAAGCATACAAATGTGAGCGAAGCCGGCGAAGTAAATGAATTTTTGGAACAGTTAAATAATTGTGGCAAGGATAAAGTGTTAGTTATTGGGGCAACGAATAAGCCGAAGGAGATTGACGAGGCTGCGTTACGTGCAGGGCGTATTGAACTAAAGTATTACATTCCTTTACCAGACATACAAACAAGAAGTCAATTGTTTAAAATAGAACTTGATAAAAGAAGTTCGTCAAAAGTGATGGATTTCCAAAAATTAGCAGAAATGACTAACGATTATAGTTGTGCAGACATAAAATTAGTTATTGATACCGCTGCACGTATAGTGTTTCGAAACAAAAAAAGCGAAATAACTGAGGAAGATATTGTTTCAGCATTGAAGTCTATTAAACCATCGCTTAGTAAATCTGCTATAAAGGCTCATTTAAAAATAAGAGAGGAGTTCGATAACCCTAATGCAAACGATGTTCGTAGAGCTATAGGATTTCGAATGGATTCACATGATGATGATAAAAACAGTAAATGAATATGGAGTACCAATACGATGTTTTTATAAGCTATTCCAGAAGAGATTACGTTGATGAAAACAAGAATGTAATACCTGGGAATGCTGTGTCTAAAATTAAAGAGTGTCTTAAAAGGGCGAATATAACTTATTGGTTCGACACAGAAGATATTAAAAATAGTGATGCTTTTGCAGAAAGAATAGAAACAAATATGGAGAAATCAAGAATGTTACTTTTTATTTCTTCAAAGAATTCCAATGCATCAAAATGGACACGTAGAGAGATATCTTTAGCCAATGATAATAACAAAAAGATACTTCCCTTAAAGATTGATGACTCAAAATTTGGAAGTGGAATAGGTTTCATATTGGCAGGAATCAATTATCAAGAATACTTTGTCAATCCAGAGTTGGCTTTAGAAACTCTGGTCAGAGATATATTAGACATAAAAAGGGATATAAATGAAAAGGAACTGAAGAGTGAAATAATAGCAACGGCGATGAATGCTAATAAAGCTATTCAAAAGCAATTGCAGATTATTAATAAAGTACAAAAAAGACTTATAGAGATTGGAAATCGTGAGAAAAAATGTCCAGTATGCTCATCTCCGATTCATTTAGAGCAGAGATATTGCGAGTGTTGTGGATTTTATTTCCCTCTAATGTATGGTATATCAGAAGATGTTCATATCGATGAAACATATTTGTCAATAGTAAAAGCATTATGGGATTCATCTCCTAGAACAGTAATGTTACCAAAACCAATTATTGTTTCTGAAATAGAACCTGAAAAGACAAAGTCTTCCACTGAACCAATTCCCAAACAAGTTCGTTCTAAAAATGTATTTAGAGTTGGTAACGTGGAATTCAGAATGAATCCTGTAGAGGGCGGATCTTTTATGATGGGAGACAAAGAAAATGCTCATAAAGTTTCATTAAGTAGTTATAAGATTGGAGAGACACCAGTCACTCAAGAATTGTGGCAAGTAGTGATGGGAGATAATCCCTCAAAATTTAGAGGAGAAAAGCGACCTGTTGAACAAGTTTCATGGGATGATTGTCAAAAGTTTATAAATAAGTTGAATCAACTAACAGGAAAAGATTTCAGACTGCCAACAGAGGCTGAATGGGAGTTTGCAGCGCGTGGTGGTAATCGTAGTCTAAAAACATTATATTCAGGAGGTATAAATCTTGATGACGTTGCTTGGTATAATCTTAATTGTTCAGAAAATGAAGATTCCGGATTAAATTACGGGACTCATGATGTGAAAGCGAAAGCTCCTAACGAATTGCGAATATATGATATGAGTGGTAATGTCTGGGAATGGTGTTCAGATTGGTTTTCTGATTATTCTCTGTCTCATGAAGTAAATCCATTGGGACCAGATTCTGGTTCTGGTAAAGTGTGTCGTGGTGGAAGTTGGAGTAGCAACAGCGAATGTTGTAGCGTTAGTTTTCGGAATTACGGTGGGTTACTTAAACGGGATCGTAGCTATGGCTTGCGGTTAGTTTTGTAATAATAGTTATAATTTGTAGATAAGTAATCAATTGGGTAAAAGGGTTATAATAATAGGAAATCATTCCGTTAAGGAAAATGTAATACAGCAGTATGAAGAAAAAGAAACTGCTGTGAAGTCTAAGTGTGAATTGTCTGCTAAAGATACGACTATTAATGACTTTGATGAATTGTTTTTGTTTTCTGAGCAAAGCGGAGATAGTAAGACATTGGGACTTCTATATGAATTCTCAAAGGACTACAAAATGGAGTTACATAGTGGCAGACAACTTGTTTGCCATCTGTTGTTGCAGGAAAGGGAAATGTTACATATGTTGCAGACTTGTAACATTTCCGCGGTTGTTAGAAAGGAAATGGATGTGTATCCATTCACAATCGATGGGGTCTGGAGCCAAAGTATTGTATTGGATTATGAGCCTATTACTATTCATTCGGATAAACATGTGCATTTGGTGATATTCGGTATGGGTGAGGTGGCTGAGACGGTAGCTATACAAGCAGCACATACAGCCCACTACCCAAACTATGTAAGGGATCACTCATTGCGGACTCGAATCACTTTGATTAGTGAAAATGCAGAAACTCTGAGTGAAGGATTCATAAAGAGATACCGACATTTGTTTGACAATAGCTATTATCGCATTATCAAACCATCAGAAGAACAGACGGTGCGGGTATTCCATAAACCGATGTACGAAGGACGGCGCGAGGATTTTGTAGACGTTGAATGGGAGTTTGTGGATGCGGAGAGTTGGCACCCGGATGTACGCGAGAAACTGAAGCAATGGTCACAAGATGACAAACAGTTGTTAACTGTGGTGATGGCAGACAGTGACGAGAGCAAGAACGTAGCCATGTCGCTATTCCTGCCTGACGATCTATATCAGCGGTCTATACCTATTCACAAATATAATCCTAATGCGGTAGAATACGATGTAACCATGCCCTTAGTTCAGATGGCTAAGAACGTTAACTACATCTATGACAGATGCTACAACGACAATTTTGAAAACTGGCAGGGACAGATTTTGTCTTCGGTTGAGATTAATGCTGTAGATAGAGATAGGTTGTGGACGGACTTATCAAATGTTAAGCGATGGTCGAGTATCTATAATGCGATGACGATACCGTCGAAGATGCGGTCTATCGGTCTTAATGAAGATGATTGGGATAAGTTCTACGATATTTCTCAGCATGACATAGAGATTCTGGCCCAGGTGGAGCACAATCGCTGGAACGTGGAGGAACTTATATTAGGATATAGACCTTGCACAGATGAAGAACAGGACAAGATAGCGGCAGATATTGAGACGCAAAAGGAGGCATTCAAGTTACGCAAAATACATTACGACCTGCGAGCCTATAATGATTTAAGACCCGACAAAACTGGTAGGAGTGCCAAGATATATGACCTATGTCTGTCTGCAGCTCTACCTCTCATAGCCAAGACGTTTATCGATGAGAAAGGAGGTGGGGCGTGAACAGCACAAGACAGTACTATTCTATCCGCTTCATGGAAGGAAATGCCTTTCATGCCAAAGACGATGTATTAAACACATCTGAAAAGGTATTGAATATAGGCGAATATCCTGACTGCCCAATCAGATACGAAACGAGTGAAGGATATGAACCAGAGTACTATGCCACCATTATCAAGAATGAGGATGGCGAGGGGTGGCGAATAGTGAAACGTTCATCGTTTATCGATGTGGAGATTGCCGGAAATGGTGGCTTTGGATACGTTCATCAACTGAAAGATGGTGATATCGTTAGTTTTGGAAACGACAAGATGTCGCTGCAGTTCAACTTGCATCAGGAAGGGGATTATTCTGATTCTGGCATCAAGATAGTCCATCAGAGCAGTCACAGACTTCTTTACGCTATGTTGGCTTTGGTCTGTGTGGTGGCTGCTGGCGTGGGTTATTTGTTATATGAGAGATGGAATCAATCGGATTTGCACCAAGATGTAAAGGAATATAGTTCGTCGGTGTACATCATCATGGCAGATTCCGTGCAGTTGGTTAAGGTATATGATGGGAAAGAGGAACAGATTGGAGAGACTAAAGATTTGTCTTATACAGGTGAGCGTGAAATTGGTACGGCATTCTTGACGACAGAAGGCAAATTAGTAACGGCTCGGCATTGTATAGAATTCTGGCTGAACAGGAAAATTAGTAGGATTACCAATGTTGAAGGGCTGAATGATGACGATATTGTCAAATGGGCTATAAAAGCTTCGACGTATATGAATTGTCATGAAGAACAAAAAGACACAGTAATGGCATTGAAAACCTATTGTAGTGTTTATAATCCAGATAGCCTTGATAGTCCATTATTTGTTTTCCATTCTATGGAGTCTCGTGTTCACATCAATCGCGTACATGATATTATATCGACGATTCCAGACTATAGTGGGAACTACTATTGGCGTTCCATTATCCCTCGGAGTAATAGTAATGACCGGGAAGCAGAACTTGGCGATATCGCGTATATAGATGTGGGTGAAAAGGGAACAATTGTACTAGCAGATTCAATGCGGCTATCCAATATTGCAGAAGGAACAGACATAGTCTTCTTAGGTTTTCCACAGAATGGTATCGGTGACAGAACCTTGATGTATGAGGATGGCAATATAACAAGAGAAGTGTCCAAGGATGGTATAAATCAGAATCTGTATGTTAAAGGTGAGATTAACCCTGGTTTCTCGGGTGGACCGGTTATGACAAGAATCAATGATAAAATTGTGGCCATTGGAGTGACTTCACGTGTTGACAGTATCAGTAATGGGGTTTACAAATGGGTTGTTCCCATTACTGAAATAGCAGAAATGAGTAAAAGAGAGGAGGCTGGAAGATGAGTGAAAAGAAAATGACATTGAAATCCATAGCAGGCTACTGCATTGAGGAAGCACTATGGAAGTTTGTTATTGACATAACGGTAGAAATACAGGAGAAGAAATTTGTCCTTGGGGGTATAGATCCTGATATGGTTGTCATAGAAAATGAGGATTTTCATATTCTGCCAAAGGAAAATGTGATTCCGTCATTTTGTGCGCCAGAAGGTAAGTCAAGTGAAGCGGCTATGGTTTGGTCTTTAGGTGCCTTGCTGTGTTATGCTTCCTCAGGACACTTGATTTTTGGTGGAAGTGGTGGTTTATACCAAAGTAAGCATCCTGATGTTAAACTTCCTTCTCTACAGAAGAAGCACAATTCGTTGACCCCTTTAATGCAGCGCTGCCTGGTGTTTTCACCTGAGAAACGTATAAGTATGGATGAATTGGTGATAGAAGCGAGAAAAGGATTAGAACTATGTAAGAAAAGGGTTCGAAGCAAGTCTGATGTGAAAGTTGAGGAGATGCATCCTATGGTTAGTAGTTTAGACGAGCGATGGCCAGAAGAAATGACAGACAATACAATTTAAATTTATAAAGTTATGAGAAAGTTATTATTAATGATGTTGACATTGCTCCTATGTTTGGGCGTACAGGCACAAGAGAATCAATATCTACGTGACCTCACAGAGGCTGTTAAGGGGCTCAGGAAGGGCAATGACAAAGTACGCAAACAGTTTGAAGCCAGTCTCTCTTCTAGCGGAAAACCGAAAATATCTTTGATGGACGATGTTAAGTCTGAGGGCGACGAATTCAAGGGTAATGATGCAAATCAATTTCGTTTGAATCAAGCTATTGTTAATGTCTATGATAAACAGAATCAGACATTGATGAGTAAAGATGATGGGATGCTCAGCAGCAAAGAACTGGGGATTTACTATTCTGCCATCGAGAAGTCTATTAAGAAGGGTGGAACCATTAAGTGTAATTATACAGGTCATATTGGAAAACAGGAAGTTTCAGTAATATCATATCATCCAACTGCAAAATTTAAGGTTACAATTTCCGATGGCTGGCATAATCCTGTTACGAAGGAAGGTGTTGGAACCTTGAGTGTAGAATCATATAGAGTTCTCAGGAATAATACTGTAACTATTACTATTGAGTATATTGGTGACAGTTCAAATAAGGACTCGTTTGATTCTTTTGCTATAGTAAACTATAATCCTCAGAAGCGATGAATATGAAGATCTTTTTTTTATTGATTAGTTTATTCTCTGTACTTGGCCTTTCTGCACAGGACAGTGCGGAAATAATAAATGCCAAGAAACAAAAGGATGAGGGAAACTATCTGGAGGCTTCTCGTATGTACCATAATTATAGAGTCAATAATGGCCTGAAGGGAAAGCAATTATTGAATGTCTTGCTGCCTGAAGCTGAATGCTACTATATGCTCGATGACTATCAGCAATTGGATTCTGTAGCTGCGGCCTATACTAAATGCTTTCGGGAAACACGTGAAGAGATGGGTGACTCCTTAGATGTTTATAAAGCTTTTTTTCATAAAATACTTGGAAACAAGTACTATGGGAAAATAGATGATGAAACGATAGAAGGACTCTATGCAAAGTTTAGAGCTGAGAGCCAATACGAAGAAAGTCTGAAAATATTCGAAAGGAGGAATAGCTTGAACAATGCAGCTGTATTGCATCAAGAGTTGGCTCAGCTTAAATATAGGCTTGAGGAATATAAAGAAGCATACGAGCATATTGAAAAGGTGTGTAATTTTTATAAAAACAGGATGGATCTGGGTGTTAAGAGTGATGTCCCCATGTACTACAAAACATTGTCTTTACTTGCTCTATGCAATGCACAAGTGGCCAGTATGGAAGAAAATGATGACAAGTCGAAAGAATTATTTGAGCAAAGCCTCAATAATATAGAGACTTCTATTGGGAATGTCATTAAGCACAAAGATAAAACTTACTACGACCGTGTAAGAATTAAAGGAAAAATCCTTATGATGTTGTATGACAGAATCCACATTGACCGAAAAAAAGAAGCTGCGAATTGTTATACCCAGTATGTCAACTATCAGCGAGAGACAGTGGGCAACCGTTTGTCTCAGATGACTGAATCGCAGAAAGAACAGAACTGGCTTGCGTTGCATCAATTCTTGTTTGACTGTTATCGATTAGGAGATGAATCATCAGAAATGCTTTATGATCTGGCATTGTTCAGCAAGGAATATCTCCTCCAGAACAAAAAAGATACGGATATAAGGTGGAAGCAAATTCGCAGTATGTTGAACAAGCAAGAATGTGCAATAGAGTTCGTTCAATATCAGGGTGCATTTAATCAAACGATGTTGGGCTGTTTAGTATTGAAGAAAGACAGCAAACGACCACTTTTTATCGAAATATCAAAGACTGACAGTATTCTTAAGCGGAATGTAGGGGAGAATGAACGTCTGACCGTTGGAAAAGCCATGACTTATCAACCTTCTGACCCTGACGATTTTTGCGTTAAAGATGAATTATATAGTGACTCGGCATTGTTTCACAAAATTTGGAATCCAGAGTTAATGGAAGCTATTGGAGATGCTAAGAAGGTATATTTCTCTCCCGATGGTTTCCTTCATCAGTTGGCCATAGAATATATGATGCCGGATTCGACAATAGATTGTTATCGACTTAGCTCCACTCGGGTTTTGTTGCGGAAGAACGAAAAGCCAAACATAGACAACATGCTCTTAATGGGCAATATTGACTATTATGCAGAGATAGACCCTAAGACTAACGGGAATGATGTTGTATGCTATGATTATTGGGCTGGACAAGGACATATTGGGGAGTTACCATTTGCCAAGATGGAGGTTGACTCAATTGCTGCTTCCAGAGCTGGGTATAAGGATACCGTGCTTGTTGGTAGTGTTGCTACTGATGAGAATCTGAAAGATTTACTCCATAATCGTTATTCTATAGTCCATATCATGACTCATGGTTTTTTTATAGGTAATATGAAAAGGGGAACAGATCTCAAGCCTACAACATTCGACAAGACGATGTCGAAAAACGGACTCACTTTCGCTGGAATGTTGACAACTTTAACAAATAGGAAATTTGACAAGAATCTCTTTGATGGAATCCTTTCTGCGGCAGAGTTATCAAAACTGGATATGAATGGCGTGGAATTGACAACATTGTCGTCATGTCAAACAGGATTGGGTGAGATTACCTCAGACGGTGTATATGGCATACAGCGAGGATTGAAGCAGGCTGGTGTAAAGTCAATGATGATATCCTTGTGGAGTGTTACGAATTATTCTAGTTCTCTCTTTTATAAACATTTCTACCAAGCTCTTTCTCAACAAGAGAACAAGAGTTTCCATGATGCTTTTAAAACAGCAAGAGAAAAATTGTCCAAAGAGAAATATAGGGGGAAATATTTAGATTTGATTTCATTGGATGAGGAGGAATATGTTAAAAGCCAAGGAATTCCTCAACACACTCATCAGTATATTTTAATTGATGCATTCTAATCATGGGACTTTTAGCAAAAATATTCAAAGATTCTTCTGATTCTGAGTTCAAACTAGCCCAGGATCTTGTAGCGATAGCTGTTGCAGATGGTAACATATCGGACGTTGAACGTAATGAAATCGAGAAAATCTGCCAAACTGAAGGAATTAGTTCAGAAACTGTAAACGACTGCTTCCTTGGGTTCGACCAAGGAGCAGTTGCTCATGTTCCAATCCGACATAGAGAAAGAGCGGAATACATGTCAAAACTGGTTAGGGTGATGGCCGCAGATGGCGTTAGTGCTCACATGGAAATCTACCTTCTTCAGATTATTGCTTCCAAGTTGGGCATTGGTTATTTAGAACTTGTTTCGTTAGTGCTTACGGCGGCTACGAAAGATAATTTCGCGGGGGATATCGGCTCTCGTACCTTGAATTCTTTTATTAAAAATGCCATTGACCCGAAGGGGAGACCGCTACAGAAGAATATAGAGAATCTGAGAATGATATTCGATATCATGGCAGAAAGCGTTCCTCAGTTGCAAAATGTGGAAGAAGACCGTAATGCTTTCGTTCAAGCAATGGTTTCTGCTTCAGGGCTACTTTTTGAGAACACTCTGTTAGATAAGGAATTTAAAGATTTGGGTATTGATTTCAAGAGAGTCTTGGCAGAAGAGCGTGAGCGGGCTATCAGGAGATGGACAGAATGAGTCCAATTTGTTCTTTCATGTGAATATGGATTACAGAAGAATTATAGTATTATGCTTTATGATCTGGGTTGGGATTCTCCTTCCAGCTCAGACTTTGCATTTTGTGTTTTTTGGCGATACCGATGATGACAGGATTGGCGAAGAGGCAAGACTTTCGTATAACTATTTCAAGAATGAGCTACTTCCTGATATTAGAGAAAACACAAGTCTGACGGTTCGATCGTATTTCTATATTGGGAGTAATTGCACCAAGGAGAATGCCAATACTGTCATTTCTACTTTGGCTTCCAGTAGCAGTGATGCCATATTCTTTTATTATGATGGTCATGGATACAATAATGAAACGAATGACTTCCCGTCTTTAGGGTTTAAAGGTGGTTCGAAAACGCTTCTTTCTATCTATAACGGACTAAAAGAAAAACCTCATCGTCTACTTATTGCAATGGCTGCTGCCTGTAACAAGTTGCTACAAAGAGCAAATCCTGGTATTGGGGATGGGAGAGGTGCACAAGAGGGTACATATAACATTTATCGCTCTCTTTTTCAAAAGGCATCAGGAGATTATATGTTTTCCAGTAGCAAAAAGAACGAGTATTCATGGGTACTAAAAGGAAAGGGGGATATCCTCCGTTTAGCTTTTGATGATATACTTTATGAGAATGAGAAAAAGTCACTAACATGGCCAATCTTTCTTGACCTTATTTCAGAACGTTGTTCCAAAATTGCATCAGAACATAATATTAGCCAACACCCACAATGGATTTCAGGAATATATTGTGATGGAGCTTCGCGGTTAAGTGAGGATATTTACATACGAGTGGATAACAACTCATATAGTATATCTTCTCATTGGGGAAGTGATTCCGGTTCGGAAACGTTTAACATTGGCACGAATGCTCATTCCTATACGATATCATTGTTACCGTCATGGTGTAAAGTGAAACAAAAAACATCTTCAAAGTTCACAATAGAATACGAGGAGAATTCTGGAGATGAAAGAAGTGATTATTTTTATGTTAATGCTGTTGGATCAAGTAAGAAGGTTAAAGTTGAAATTCGACAGGATGCGGGGAAAAGGACTCCCTCAGCAGAGATAGATAAAGTTTGGACGGAACAACATGTAATGCGTCAATACGGTTATTTCATATATGACTGTTTAGTTATTCATGTAAATTTTGTGGTTCATCATTTGATGGACGAAAAAATAACCTGTATCGCATACTTTTTTCATGAAAGCGGGGACAGACTAATGGATTTCAACGGACAATTCAGAACCGTGGACGGCCAAGTCTCGACAGGTGATACAAGTACTTCGGACTATGAAGATTGCAGATGGAAAGATTTTACATTGGTAATTCCCTACTCTGAGTTGCATGTTGCTCCCAATATGTTTTATTCCATCCCCTTGAAATTCTGTGTCAGCATATTCGGTCCAGATGGAACATGCTTGACACAATCTGATTATGTAAGTTTTACCTATTAAATCATAAGACAATGAATAAAGAATTAGTTGAAAGATATTGCAAAGAGAAAGAAGCCCAGTTGCTTGATAAGTATTTTGGCAATCTTGTAAAAGAAGCAGCATTGGAGCGGCCTGAAACTATAGGTGAGTATACAAAAGATCTTCCTCTGAAAATAGAAGATGAATATCGCACTTTTCTTGAAGGCCTATGGAAGGAATATGCGCCGGAAGCATTAAAGGATACTCCCTTGGTGTTCGAAGAACAGAAACTGCGTATGTTGATGACAGACGATGATCGGGAGGGAATAGATAATGCGTATAAGGATGCGACAGAGCAGACATTATGGGAGCGGATAACCAAATCTAATCATAAGGATGTAACTTATTATAAAGGTCTCCTTCATGAATACACTCGTGACCTTCTGATGATTATGCGTGAGGATTTTCTTGAGGAGATAACAGGTCATCATATTAAAAATAAAGTCTTTGAAGATGATTAATGATAGAGTTAGAGCATGATGAGTCTCTTTGTATATGTTGTTAAACATTAAACGAAGAATTATGAATAAGAAAGAGTACATTCCGCAGCCTATTGATACAAGTGATGTCAAGCTGCCAGAAGATTTGGAACAGTTAGTCGAGCAGATGTCGAAGAATGTTCATGAGGTTTGGGCTGAAACACGTATCAGCCAAGGCTGGACTTATGGAGAACAACGTAATGATGAGCTGAAGACCCATCCATGTCTCATTCCTTATGAGGAACTGCCAGAAGAGGAGAAAGAATACGACCGTAATACTTCTATTGGAACGCTTAAGCTTATATTGAAATTGGGATTTACTATAAACAAATAAAATTGATTTTCTATGAAAAAACTAGCCCTATTTGTATTGCTGCTGTGTAGTCTATGCTTGAATGCACAACAGCGTAGTGAAAGTGAAGCCATTCAGATAGCTCAAGAATTCTGGGGCAACGGTGCTAATCGCGCTAAGTTGAAGACTGTTTCACAAAACCGTCTTTCGCAAGCAAAGGCGCGTGCCATGACGAAGGCAGCAGCTGCACCTACAAGCAACACTAAGCAAAGTTTCTATGTGATTAATGATGAAGAACACAATAGATTCGTTATTGTGTCTTCAGACGATCGTCTGTACAAGATTCTTGGTTACTCTGACAATGGAATCTTTGACTCTGAGACTGCTCCTATAGGTCTTATAGACATGCTGAATAACTATGATGAGCAATATACAAGCGTATATCCCGATTTGGATAAAGCAACAAAGGGCGCTCAAAAGAGCTATTCTTTCTCCCCCATACAGCCTTTGATTCAATCAAAATGGGACCAAAGTGATCCCTATAACTTTGACTGTCCCAAAGACATCAAATCCACATCAGGGAAGAATTGTGTTACAGGCTGTGTCGCTACAGCAATGGCACAAGTTATGAACTTCTGGAAATATCCAGAAAGTGGAACTGGCTCTAATAGTTACACATCATCAACACAGCGCATCTATCAAAGCATGGATTTCTCTTCTGTGCATTTTGATTGGACCAATATGCTCAATGAGTATAATAGTGATGCAACTGAAACCCAAAAGTCGGCCGTTGCAACCTTGATGCACGCCGCTGGCGTTTCTGTTTCTATGGACTATGCAGATGTATCGGGTGCGTATGCTATTGACATGGCTTATGCATTATCTCACTTTTGGAAATACAACCCTAACGTTTCATATAAGAAGAAGCAATACTATTGCGATGAAGCATGGAATCAACTGATTCTTAGCGAGCTTTCTGAAGGACATCCAATTCTTTATGCAGGACAGGGAAGTTCTGGTGGACACCAATTTATCCTTGACGGTTGTAATGAAGAGGGAATGTATCATTTTAATTTTGGATGGACTGGTTCTGGCGATGGCTATTATACGCTTGAAGTTCTCGCACCTGTCTATGATATATTGGGCTATCAGTTCCCATTGGGAGACTACACATCAAAGCAAGAAATGGTATGCTATGTGGTTCCTCAGGAATATGGACAGCCTAATGGGGAATTTTATGCATCAAGTAGTTTGGACCTATCATCGGTAAAAGTTGGTAGTAGTAAATATATTATATCTACAATTTATAATTGTGATGCAAATTCAACAATCAATATTAGTGGCGATACAAGTTTTAATGGTGAAATAGGTGTCGGATTGTTTGACAAGGATTTTCAGTTTGTAAAGTCATTATGCAAAAGTAATGTAAAAATTAATGGCGGTTACGGCAAGAGCATCTGGGAGAACGTTATCTTCGACTCTTCGACATTTGCAGAAGGGAACCAATACTATATTGCGTTGTATGCCCATTCAGACAAAATCGGTTATTCAATTGCAAGGACAGAGAAAGGTGCTGAGGATTACTATCTTGCAACGGTGAAGGATGGTAATATTTCTTTCGAACCAATGAAGCAGATGGACGAACTGACACCTATAGTGAACGATGTTGTTACGGGACTTTATAATGCCACCTCAACACTGGCCGATGGTTCTGTTATATCATGGCAAATAAATCTGTGGCAGGACGAATCTGATGCAACAAAGTATTGGATTTCCAATCTAGATCCAACAGCTAAGAAAAAGGGCTATGCTTATGATGATGGCTGGAACAAGGTATACGGTTTCGTTAATGAGAATGGCACAAAGCTAGAAATACCAGTAGATCAGATCGTTGGTAAGGATATTCTCTTGCGTAATTATACAGGCGGTAATGTTCTTTCAGTTTATTTGACATCTGAAAACAAAAGTATGTCAATTGAAAGCGTCTGGGGATGCGAAGAGGTAGACTACACTTCAACAAACACCACAGTAAAGGAGTTTTCACGTTATGAAGGTGGACGTTTTGAGTTTACAACAGAAAAGATTGATGAACCAGGAACAATTGGTGTCGCTTCTCCTGTAATTTCTGTATCCGATAGTCACATGCTTTCTATATCTTGCACAACAGAAGGTGCATCTATATATTATACAACCAATGGAACGCAGCCTTCTTCTTCAAATAGTGTCTACAATGAACCTATAGTAATTGAAGGAAACTGCACTATCAAAGCAGTTGCGGTCAAGGATGGACATTCTTCGGAAGTTTCAACATACACCGTTTCAGACTTTATATGTGTAATACCAACAATCAGCCAGACAGCAGAAAGCAACATTATAAGTATTACGTCAGACACGCAAAACGCAAGCATTTATTATACACTTGATAATTCAACCCCAACAGAGACCTCCACTCTTTATACGGGAGAATTCTCAATAACAAAGAGTTGTATTGTAAAAGCAATTGCTATCAAAGCTGGTTATAAGGATTCACCTATCGCAACACAAAGTGTAATCTATTATACGCCAACTCCTGACGGGGACGATGTTGTAATATCAGGAAATGTAGCAGGAGAACTTTCATCCAGAGTCCCTTCCGAAAATCTTAATGCAACAAGATGGACTATTTCTGGTGAAATCAATGGTACTGACATTGCTTTCATTCGTGAAGTGTTGGGTAATGGTAAGATGACAGACCTTGATCTTGGCAATGCAATTATTGTAAGCGGTGGAGACCCATATTATAAGACATCATATTCTGAGTATTTTACCGAAAACAATGTTGTCAGTAGCAATATGTTCAATAATGCAAAGTCGTTGATTTCGCTTGTATTACCATCCACCATTCAGAAGATAGAAAGCTATTCAATACAGAATTGTGATAATCTTGCTACAATAACAATTCCGGAATTATGCAAGGAAGTAGAGTCCTCAGCCATATATTTCTGCAAAAATCTTTCTTCCATTCACATCGGTAAGTCATTGGAGAAGTTTGAATCAATGAATGGCAATTCCTGTCCTGCTCTTAAGACAATTACAGTAGATGCGAACAATACAAATTTTGTATCGGTTAATGGAATACTATACAGCAAAGACATGGATATTCTGTACAAGTACCCATCAGGTAAAGCAGAGTCTTCGTTTGAAATACCATCTTCTGTAAAGATCATCTACGATTATGCCTTTAGCAGAACCTCATTAGAATACATAATAATGCCTGCTGGTTTGGAGACAATCAACACAGGTGCATTTGATGGCTGCAAAGGTCTTAACTCTGTAGAAATGCCGCAAACCGTGAAGGAAATAGGGATGTTCGCATTTCAGAATTGTGCAAAAATCACGAATGTCGTTATTCCTGATCAGGTCAAAGAATTAGAATCGTTCGTATTTGGTTACTGCGTAAATCTTCGTGATGTCATTATCGGGGCATCTGTTGATAATATTGATGGTTCAGCATTCTCTGGGTGTACATTGCTTCAGTCGTTTGTTGTGAGCAAAGACAATAATGCCTATACAGCGGAAGGTGGCATCTTGTATTCAAAAGACTTGACGGCATTAGTACGTTGTCCTTTGGCTCTGTACTCTGATGAAATGATACTTGGTGATGAAGTTCGTGTTATTGAGTCAAATGCATTCCAGAATTGCAAGAATATCAAGAAGTTCAAATTGCCAGAGGGTTTGAAGGAGATTGGAAGTTCCGCATTTGATAAATGTACTATGGAAGCGATAGCCGTACCAAACTCTGTTGAGAAGATTGGTATGTTCGCATTCCAGAACTGTACTAATCTGAAGAACTTCTCAATTCCAAACGCTACAGGAGAAATCCCAACTTTCATGCTGGCATATTGCGACTCACTTGAATATCTTTATATTCACAATAATGTAAAATCAATAGATTCCTATGCGTTTACCCGCGCTAAAAAGTTGACTACCATAGAATGCTGGATTGATAATGTAAGCGGCTTAGATATGGCAGTCGGCTACAATGGTGACTACACATCTTTTAAAGATATAAAAGAAGATTGTACATGGCATGTACCAGAAGGTTGTGCTGAAGCTTACAAGTCCCAATCCTGGTGGGTACCAACGTGGATTGTTATCGATGATTTGAAGCCAACGAGTATTAATAACATTTCGACCTCAGGTGCATTAAAAATTGAAGTTGTCAATGGAAATCTTCTAATTTCTTCAGCTGAGAATACAGTGTTGCGCATATACGGTATTGATGGAATGACAAAGAAAACAGTCGTACTAAGGCAGGGTGAAACGGTCCAAATAAAACTACCTTACGGCACGTATATTATCAATGGTAAGAAATATATGCTGAAATAAGTTCATTATTGATTCCTCAAGTGTTAGAAAGAGCTGCTCCTGCAGCTCTTTCTCTTTGTATATGCATTATAGAACTTTAAAACACAACGAAAAATGAAAAAGGTTTCAGCGAGAATGTTCTTCACGGTTTTGTGGAGGGGCTTATGCCAGGCTTTGGGATGGTTCTTTGGGCTGTTCGGGTACAAAAGAGACGGAAAGTTTGCCAAGTGTGTCTGGGGGCTTTTTGCAACCAGTGGAGCTATTATCATGGCATTCTTTGCAATGGCCATTATATGTGCTGGTGTTGATACGGTGTACGAACACTGGTTCAAGGGCCATGATTGTGATGACGAATATTGCTATCACTCTGAGTATGTCAACCGAGACATCTATTTCCACAATACGGAAGATGGTAAGGGGTATATCTACAATAAGCGCACGGGCGAGATACTGATTAAGCACGTCGCCTGGATTGCAAATCCTTTGGGTAAAGACAGCCTTGTCTGCTTCAGTAATGGAAAGAAGCGTGGTTACTTCAGTAAAAATAGCGGCAAGGTGGTTATTGAACCGAAGTATGATCGTGCATGGGTGTTCTCTGATGGGCTGGCCAGTGTTGAAAAGAATGGTTTTATCAAGTTCATTGACGGTACAGGCAAAGTGGTCATTGACCAGAAAATGCCATATATCCACAACATGGAGGGTTATGTGTTCCACTCTGGCTATTGTGTGGTTGATACAGATGACGGTGAGCTGTGTGGCCTAATTGACAAGACTGGTAAAACGGTGCTCCCACGTGAATACAGCTCCATTGAGCCTACTAATGACTTGGAGATGTGGCGTGTTGCTAAGGGTAAAGAGCGTGGATTGTTAGATAAAGATCTGAAGTTTGTTATCCCGATGACAGAATGCTCCATGTGGATTTGTGATAATATGGTGGACCTCACGCTCCCAGATCACACGATGAGAAAATATACTCTCCAAGGCGAGCTGATTAATGACTTCTATATATCCAGTGTGCGAACTTTGGAATATAATAAGGATGAGGTTCTGTATCGCACTGATTCGACAACGGATGATGATGGCAATGTCGTGGATACCACAATCGAGTCTTATCATCCTGTAGCGACATCACGAATGAGGGCATACGTGGCAGGTGATGGCTATGAGGGGCTGATGACTGTAGATGGACACGCAGTAACGATGCCTCTATACAAGAATATCGAGGCGATTGGCTATGATCTCTACTTATGCGAGGTCTCGAACAATGACAAGGTGATTGTGAATGGCAAGGGTGAAATTGTATAATAAATAATAGGTATGGCAAATAGGTTGTTTTTCAGGGACTGGTTGGTACTGGCGCTATTGCTGGTGCCAACCCTTATAACAGCGCAAGAAGTGACAGAGGCTGTTGACAGTATTGAGGTGGATCCTTATGAGGGTATGATTATTGAAACATATTATACGAATTCAGGTGAACTCGCTAATGACACCATCTATTTGGATGATGAAGTCAGTGAGTGGCAGAAGAACCTTCCGCAGTATGACTTCAAGGAGTGCGAAAATGTAGATATTTGTATGGGGAATCCTAAATATGCCATTGTCTCCAAGAATCAGAAAAAGGGACTTTTCGATTTGGAGTGGAAAAGAAATATTACCGAGGTGGAATTTGATGACATTGGTTTTGCTAAGCAAACAGTGGCAGAAGACAGCACTTTCATCAGTCTCTTTTATGCAAAGAAAGGTATCAAGCGCGGTATTGTCAGTTTATATGAACCTACCAATAACGTGGTGTCAATATGGATGGATGACCCAGATGAGTTGTATTCGTTGGACGAATGTACAACTATTGACAAGAAAATGACGAAGAAGGCGGCAAAATTATTGGGTAATATGATGAAACAGAAGCAGATGGATAATCTCCAAATAGTTGTTTTGGATGCAAAGTCAGGACGGTTGAAAACGTGGATTAGGCTGGATCAAGACAGAGAGAAAGATGAAGCAGGAAAACTGCTTGTACATTCGTGTACAGGTTCGTTGACGAAGCCTTTCCATACTGTGATGGCATTGGAGAATGATAGTCTGTCATTAGATAGTATCTGTGGAGCGAGTACGTATCGACATGCCATCAAAAGAGTTGATGATGACGTAATGTATCAGGTAATTATGAATGGCTATCGCAGGAGTGTGGCAGATCGAAAGTGGAGAGAGTTGACCGACACAGGGAACCCATCGACAAGTCCTTTCATTTTGGCGGTTGGATATAACAGCCTTGCGAATGGCGGTACTATGATAATCCCAACGATGAAGGCTGACAGTGTGAATGTCGAGGAGAATGTGTTTACAGAAACGAACCTTATTAATCTAAGGGAAGTGTTGAGAGTCGATAGGGTAGAGTCTCCTCAGCTGGCCTGGTTGACTACTGATACTGACTGGTTTGGATATGCTACTTCAGAGAATATTTATGCAGATGATGACAAGGAGAAGAAACAGCCTGTAGGGAAGCAGTTGCAGTTTGCTGGACTATTTCCAGTGGAGAATCCTCTGTATAGTATTTGTATTGTTGCAGACAAAAACTCGTTGGATGCTTCGCCTGCAGAATTAGGAGATGCGGTCAATCCGTTAGTGAAATGGCTTTTGAAGAGATAGTGACGTTTTAATCATTGAAAACAATATGGAGAAGGAAATAATTGAACAGATGATACGTCGGGACTTCATTGAAAATAACAGTCTGATATGCATCGATGAGAAGGACATCGAGAAGCTCCGCATGGATAGTGACTTCATGGATGGTTGCAAGATGGTATGTTTCGCAAAAGAGATGAAGATGCATCTCCTTGCGGCACTGGATGAAATTAGAAAATACCATGCCGGCGCAAAACTGAAGCGGCTCGCTATCAAACTGCTTTTCAATAAGGAGTCGGAGTTAATGATGGAAGACATGGGAGGGCTTAGCGATGTTTTTAATATGCTTGATGATGTTGAGATTTTCTGGGGGATTGGTAAGAATGAAAACTCTCAGAATGGAAGGATTTCTATCTGTCTGGTTTGTGGGTTTAACAACGCATGACAATGTCACACAAGAAATACTATGGGTATAAGCCAAAACATGAGTACTACTCTGTAGTTCTACATGAGCGAAAAAGTAAGGTAGGAGACCTCCTTAACTTTGTATTTGAAGATGGATGTTGCGGTATGAACCATTATTATTGGGGCAGTGAGATTGACTATGAGTATAATCGTCATGGTGAGGTAGAACACAATTGCATTTGGGACGAGGCTAATACAAAGTTATTGATGCTTAGGACAGGAACCAAAAACGGGAAGGCTCTGGTGAATGCCATGTATGTGCGATTCCATGAGTATCAGGGTAGTGCAGACTTCCATATTAGGCAGTGGTGTGAGAAGAAAGGTATCAAGTACGAATTTAGGGCATGGTTCTAAACTAGCATATAGTGTACAATTAAGAGATGTCGAGAGTACTTGAAATGTTAAAAATGTGATTTTTGCGTAATTTTTACGCAAAAAGTTTGGAGAATTCAAAATTTGTTCGTATTTTTGCGTAAAAATTACACAAGATGAAGAAAAAGAAGAATAGAATTGTTGTTATGGGAGGGAGTTTCAACCCTCCCACAGCGGCACACTACAAGTTGATGAAAAGAGCAGTTGATGCTCTTGAAGCAGACGTTGGCTTTTATGTCCCTGTTAGTGATGCCTATCTGAAGCGGAAGATGCGCCATAGTCATCCTCCTGTTGTTTTGCCGCCTGAAATGCGCGTCAGGATGCTTAAGTCCATGTGTTCTGATGACAGCCGTTTGAAGGTATGGGATAAGGAGTTGGGCACTATAGCTGCTAGTACCACGGAGACAATGCAGGCTATCCAAGCAGATTATTCAGAAGCGGATCTGTATTTCGTGATGGGCGCTGACAAGATGGATTTACTTGCCCACCTGACAGAGAGGAGGAACTTCCTTGATGCTTTCAAAGTGGTGCTCTTTTCAAGAGAAGACAATGCAATTGAACAAACGATGAAAAGCAGCGAGGTACTGTCTAATTATCTGGAAAGAATTGTTATCTTGCCACAACCAGGAGGTACGGCCGGCGTTAGTTCGTCAGTGGTGCGAGAACGCATGCTTTCAGGTGGGTCTTGTCGTGATATGCTTTGCCCTGGAGTATGGGAATTGTTCAATGAGTTCTCATCGAAGGATTTTCCTGATGCCATCAACAGATTCAAAGGTGAGTATGATTTTCTAAGTAACCGATTCCCTTGCCGTGTCCTTTGGGAAGGACTAGAGTATCGCAGTGCTGAAGCAGCCTTTCAAGCTTCCAAGTGCCAAGATGAGAAGGAACGGAGGGTATATGCTGGTTGTTCAACTGACAAGGCTATTTTAAAAGGGAAAGATCAGGTACCTTATCAGGGATGGGAAGAGGATCAGCTTGGGATCATGGAGTCAATCCTTCGGGCTAAGTTTGGGTTAAATCCTTCTCTGATGCAGAAGTTAGTAGACACAGGAAACTGTGTGTTGCTTAATGGGAACAACAAACAGGAAACATTCTGGGGGATAGACCTTTATAGTTGGATAGGAGAGAATCATTTAGGAAGAATAATTATGAATATAAGGGATAAGGAGATACAAAGATGAAGTACGACATTGAAAAAATTAAGGAGATTGTTCGTCAGAAGCCTGAAACGGCGATTATCTATTTTTGGGGTCACACACCCAATCCAAAGAAGATGACTGCAGCTTGCTTCAGCCAGTGGTATGACTGTTATTTTGAAGTGGACGGCATACAATACCACACCACTGAGCAGTATATGATGGCCAGCAAGGCACGTCTGTTCGGTGATGACGAGGTGTTCAATGAAATCATGGAAGCCGGTAATCCGCACGACTATAAGAAGTTGGGCAGGAAGATACGTGGTTTTGAACAAGAACCTTGGGATGCCAGGAAATATGACATCGTTGTGGAAGGCAACAAAGCTAAGTTCGGGCAGAACCCTGACATCAGAGAGTTTATACTCTCCACAGGAGATGCTATCTTGGTCGAAACCAGCCCATACGAC